>Ga0315282_10000895_pt1 | contig 58387 bp, 54 predicted proteins | sample YL17G07_20_MG_FD_203693 | JGI IMG/M metagenome (GOLD analysis project Ga0315282, IMG submission 203693) | Sediment microbial communities from Yellowstone Lake, YNP, Wyoming, USA - YL17G07_20 | ecosystem: Environmental > Aquatic > Freshwater > Lake > Sediment | place: USA: Wyoming | collected...
CAAGCCCCGGCCCACCCCCCCGCCGCCGCGCCCCCCCCCCCCGGGGGGCGGGGCTTGTCCGGAAAGGACCGCGGCACTAACGTTCAACATACATCAACTCTCCTTGCTCCTTCCTTAGGCTATCCCTTCTGTCCTAGACTAAGACGATTTGCCAATCGGATATTTTACAACAGCCAAAAAAGTTTTGCAAGGATTCTTGGGCGACATTTCCAGACAATGACTCAACCTATACTGTTTTGTGGTTGAGACACTCGGATAGGCATCCCGATAAGTTGCTCTATAACCGGGCAAGAAGTTGGCCAAAAAGCGGCTCGGCTTCGGTGAGCAGCCCCACCATCTCATCAGCCAGCTTGGCGGCGTCGGAGCCGTATTCGGCCAGCAGCCGTTCCTTGGCCCAGATATTGAACAGATACCAGGCACACTGTCGGTTATCTCGTTCCGCTTTCAGGAAATTGGTGTGTTCGCGATTTATGCGGATGACGCCAGTGTCTGTGTCATACCAACTGCGGTAGGGAGCCATTTGTTCAGTCGGCGAGCTCAGTTCCACTCGCAATAGTGGAACATGAGGCGTCCGCGGGCGAGCCGGCTGGCCGGCTGCCCTGGGCTTGGGTTGTGTTGGCGGCGCGGTGGGCTGTTCTGCTACATCAGGCTGTGCCGCTAGCGCAGGCCGAGGCTCTGGCAACACTCCCCCACTTTCCATATAGCGCAAGAAGCGGTTGATAAAAGTGTCAACTCTTCGCACTATCTGCTCCATCCGCTGTATCTCATATTCATGGGCTACTGTCTGGAGCTGTTGCTCCAGGCGAGGCTCCATTGCATGTAACTCACGAGTCAATGCAACATATATCTCATCCTGGACTACCGCTGTTTTGTCTGCGGTGCGTTTGAGCCAGTCGCAGCGAACGTATCCCTCTAGCCTCTGATCGCTCCAGGGGCGTTTCTTGAATTCCTCGATGTCGGTTAGGTGGCACACACGGGTACCGCCGCGCCCATAAAGACTCAGTGCGGCATCGGGGACTTCCATGGGCAAAGCGTATAATTCCAGAGAGGCATATCGGTGTGATCCCAGCGAGACGGTAGTGGTTAAAGCGCTGATGCCGCGGAAGCGCTGCGGCTCGATAGGCTCATAGCGGTTATCGTCCCGAATGAGCATGCTATACATGTTGTGCCGCAAGTCATTGGCGAATTCCCTTCCCAGGGATTCCTTAATGCGACTCTTGGTCAACTGGCTGGCCACCTCAGGCAGAATGTCCATCAGATAAGCTGTCGTGCCTCGCTTGGAGCGGCTATGGAGCGGGCACTGCTCCACGATTTGAGCCATGCCGGACCTCAGCCACTCTTTCTTGAGCACCAGACAAACAGAGGGGGCATCATCAGCGGGGGTAGTGCACAGATGCAATTCAGTGGTTATCTGGGCGAAGGCCAGCAGGCCTATGCCCTTCTCTCCGCGCAGCACCAGGTTCAACTTCTCCGAATCGCCGATTGTCTGCACCACCTGTCTGGCTTTATCCTGGCTCATACCAATGCCATTGTCCTGCACCGAGATGTTGACAGGCAGGCTCTCGCGGCTATCCGGAGCTTTCTTGCGCTCCAGGGTGATGCGGATAAAGCCCTCCTTCTCCGCTATCTGCTCTATAGCATCGGCGGAGTTCTCCACGAACTGACGGAAGGCTTCCATCGGGCTGCGGCAGACATGTGCCAAGACTTCAAATACACCGGTGCCAGTCTGTAACTTTACCTCGGCCATAGCGCCCCCTCCAAAAATTATTAGGCCTCTATTTGGCACTATTCTACATTGCCCAAGCTCGCTTTTCAATATGCTTGGGTCCCCAAAACCAGCGATTTAATTTTTTCATTATCGGCTTTGAGTCTGCCTCAGGCAGACGAAGAGCGGTGGACGAAGGCCCTTTGCTGCGCCAGAAGTCTTCCCAGAGCTTACCTTGTCGAGATGCCATCATGACGTCTTGCCGTCATGATGGCATGGCGCTATAATGCAAGCAGGAGGTACCCCCATGACCAGTCCGAACAAAAAATCAACCATTTATCTTGATCCTGACCTGCATAAAGCGCTGCGTCTTAAATCCCTGGAAACGTCGCGCTCCATCTCGGACGTGGTGAATGAAGCTGTCAGGTTGGCGCTGGCCGAAGATGCTGATGATTTAGCTGCGTTCCAGGAGCGTGCCGGTGACCCTCTCATTTCGTTCGAGGAAGCGCTAAAGGAACTCAAGCTGCATGGCAAAATATAAGATTGCACTGCGGCGTTCCGTCCTTAAGGATTTAGACCCCATTCCCCGAAGGGATGTAATGAGGATTCTGGAGGCCATTGAATCATTAACGGATAATCCACGCCCACCACAATGCCGCAAGCTTTCCGCTGAAGAGAAATACCGTCTCCGTTGCGGCGTTTACCGCATTCTGTATTCTATTGAAGACGAGAAACTGATTGTCTGCATTGTCAAAGTGGGACACCGAAAAGATGCCTATCGTGGACCTTAGCAAACAACCCATTACTACCTGAGCGATAGAGAGGTTGCCTACCGCAAAGGCACTGATTTGCGCTACCTGCATCAAGACCACCTGACGGGTACCTCCGTGACAACGGACGCCAATGGAAATGCTGTTGCCGCAGTTAAATTCTTCCCGTTTGGCGGCACCAGAAGCACAAGCGGCACGCTGGATACCGATCCGCCTGAGGCGGATTCACAGGCCAGAGAACGTGTTGCTTTCTAGCCCTTGTTATAATAGAATTGGTTAGAAGTTGAGACAAACAACAGATGGGGCAGCAGGAGGAAGCTATGGCTCGACAGTTTACGGTAGTTATTGAGCGCGATGATGAAGGCTACTTAGTAGGCAGCGTGCCTGCTTTAAAAGGGTGCCATACCCAGGCCAAATCGATGGATGAATTGCTGGAACGTATAAGAGAAGCAATACAGTTGTGTCTCGAAGTTCAGGGCGAAGAAGCTGACGAGCCATTGGAACTGGTAGGCATTCAGAGAGTAGCCGTATGACTCGTCTACCCAGGTTGACAGGGCAGGAGGTTGTGCGGGCTTTGTCCAGAGCCGGTTTTGAAGTGTTACGCCAACGAGGAAGTCACCTATTCCTCAAACACGCAGACGGTAGGGCAACAGTAGTTCCGACTCATAGCGGAGAGGTACTGGGACCAGGAATCATGTCTAAGATACTCCGGGACACCAAGCTCAGTCGAGAAGAGTTCAGTAAGTTACTAGCGAAGTGAAGTTTTAAACCACAGGAACCTGCCGAAATAGTCAGGGAAATCTGGATACAGACAAGAAATTCACTGGACAGCGTCTTGACCAGACCGGCCTCTACTTCTATAATGCCAGGAGGTGCTCCTTGCTGCGCCAGAAATCCCACCAGAACTCCTTCTTCGGAAGCTACCTGTATGACCGTATCATCCCTCAGGACCACCTGACATAGTTTGGCAAATGGCCTGGTAGCCCTCTATAATTACCTTAGGACAACCTTGCAGCCCGGAGGGTAGGGCCATGGCTAAATGGGAATGCACAGTCTGCGGCTACATCTATGACCCCCAGGTGGGTGATCCGGATAATGGTGTGCCTCCAGGCACGCCATTTGAGAAATTGCCCCCTGACTGGGTCTGCCCTGTTTGCGGGGCGAGCAAAGATGAGTTCTGTAAGCTATGAAGCAACGAAATGCAAGCCTTGACTGGTTGGGCAACTGTGGCACCACGGCTATGGGCATCATGCCGCATAGCGATGTGGAACGGGCCTTAGCTCTTTCTCTGAGCCTGGATATACCCTTCTGGCCACAGCTCCCGCGACTGAGCTATCTGGAAGACATGTATGCCCAGGCAGCCTGGGGCTTCCCCGGCATCAAGATAGACAGGGAGGCACAGCGGGTCAGCTTTGACAGCGCCCGCTTTGAGGCGGAGATGGCTGACTATTCTCTGAAGCTCGACCAGCCGGAATACTTCGCCCTGGCCACTGACCAATCGGTGGTCTATCATCGTTTCCTGGAACAGGAGCTTGGCGGCTATATCGCCATACGGGGTCAGCATACCGGCCCGGTGAGCCTGGGCTTCAGGGTGGTGGATGAGCAGGAAAAGCCTATCATTTATAATGAAGCAGTCAGAACACTGCTCTACGATTTCATTCAACGCAAGGCCAACCTTCAGCGCCGTCAGCTTCGGGAAAGGAACCCTAACGCCTTCGTCTGGCTGGATGAGCCGGGGCTGGGCTGGGTTTTCAGTGGCTTCACCGGCTACAATGATGTCCAGGCCCGCCAGGATTATCTCAACTTTATGGATGGCATAGAAGGGCCCCGCGCCTTGCACCTCTGCGCCAACGTGAATCTGCCCTATTTGCTGGAGTTGGGGATTGACCTGCTCTCCTTTGACGCCTATCAATTAGGAAATCTCCCCCTGGGCTATGCCCAGGCGGTGGGACAATTCCTGGGCGGGGGTGGTGTCATCTGCTGGGGGATCGTGCCTACTGATTCCACCAACCAGAGTGTTGAGACGCCCGACAGTCTGGCCAATCGCCTTTCCCATTACTGGCAGAGGGTGGCTGAGTCGAGTGGGCTGCCCCCGGAACAGGTGGCCCGCCAGGCGTTGCTGTCCCCGGCTAGGTGCTGCCTGAAGAATGTCGGGCAGGTAGGCTCGGCGGGGGAAACTAAGCAGAGCCAAGGAGGTGTTTGTCCGGCTGATCGCACCATTGAGGAGGAACTGGTGGAGAAAGCCTTCCGATACCTCAAAGAGATGTCTGCTATCTTAAGAAGCCGCTACAAACTGGCCTGAACTGCCAGCCCGTCAGGATGTGGGGGGCTGGGCCTGTCGTGAGCCCAGCCAAACGGGGAGCCCTGCAGGGGCGATTCATGAATTGCCCCTATATGCCCCAAGATTGGGGGATATAGGGGGTTGAAAAGAGTTGCTAAGTGATCTCCTGCTCAACATTGCCCATAATTATGCTATATGCTATATAATGAAAGAAGATGATGATTGTGATTCGGGACAAGGCGATTGGGTAGCTATTTTAGAGGAGGTTGAGTTTGAGAAAAGTATATCTGGATCATGCTGCAACCTCACCACTGGATCCTCGTGTCCTGGAGGCTATGCTGCCCTACTTGAGGGACATTTTTGGCAACCCGTCCTCGCTGCATGATTGGGGAGATGAACCCAGGGAGGCTCTGGAGGTGGCCAGGGGGCAGGTAGCCCGCCTGATCGGGGCACAACCTCAAGAGACGATTTTCACCGGCAGTGCCACCGAGGCCAATAACTTCGCCATCAAAGGTCTGGCACTGGCTCAGCAGGATAAAGGCAAACATATCCTGGTTTCCGCCGTGGAGCATTTCTCGGTCCTCAACGCCGCCCGTACTATGGGGAAGCTGGGCTTTGAGATTGGCCAGGTGCCTGTTGATAAGCATGGCCTGGTGTACCCGGAAGAGGTCAAACGCCGCCTGAGGCCGGATACCATCCTGGTCTCGGTGATGCACGCCAACGCCGAGATAGGTACTATTGAGCCGATTGCTGAGATAGCCAGAGTGGTCAAGGATACAGGTGCTATTTTCCACACGGACGCTGTGGCCGCAGCAGGCGTCATCCCGCTGAATGTCGCCGGGTTGGGGGTGGACGCTCTTACACTGGCAGCCAACCAGTTCTACGGGCCTAAAGGAGTGGGGGCGCTGTGGCTGCGCCGTGGTGTGCGCATCATGCCCCTGCTTGATGGCGGAATCCAGGAGGGAGGGCGCAGAGCAGGGACTGAGGATGTGGCCGCCATTGTGGGCCTGGGCAAGGCTGCTGAACTGGCCCAGCAGGAAATGTCAGCCCGCTTGAAACACCTGACGCCACTGCGAGACCGCTTGATACAGGGCATAGCCAGCCGCATCGAGCACTCCTACCTTACCGGCCATCCCACAGAGCGACTGCCCGGGCACGCCAGCTTCTGCATCGAGTTCATCGAGGGCGAGGCCATGCTCATGCTGCTCAATGCCCAGGGAATAGCAGCCTCCAGCGGCTCCTCTTGTACCTCGCGTGCTCTTAAAGCCTCCCATGTGCTCACCGCCATAGGGCTGCCGCCGGAGCTGGCTCAGGGTTCTCTGGTGTTCACCCTGGGACAGAGCAATTCCAGGGAAGATATGGACTATGTGTTGGAGGAGATGCCACAAGTAGTGGACCGACTCCGCCAGATGTCGCCATTATTCGCCAAGTTTGTCAAGGCGCAGAAAGGGGGCAAATAAATTGCCTGTCTACACTGATAAGGTGATGGACCATTTCATGCACCCCAGAAATGTGGGGGAAATCGAGAATGCCGATGGTGTGGGCGAGATTGGCAATCCCGTCTGTGGAGACATGATGACCTTTTATATCAAAGTCGACGATAACCGCCTCACCGATGTCAAGTTCAAGACCTTCGGCTGTGGAGCTGCCATCGCTGTTTCCAGCATTGTCAGCGAGATGGCCAAGGGCAAGACGCTGGAGGAGGCTATGGCTATCACCAACCAGATAGTGGCTGAGGAACTGGGAGGCTTGCCCAAGAACAAACTGCACTGTTCCAACCTGGGCGCTGATGCTTTGCATAAAGCAATAGAGGACTATCGTAGCAAAAAGGGCCAGGTGGCCAAGGTGAAAGGGGGGTAAAAGGCGATGACTGGCAAGAAGACAATAAAGAAAAAAGGAAAGACCGAGGCAGCTTGCTGCTGCCCCTACTGTGAGACAGAAGTGATGGTAGTGCAATTCCCCTTCTGTCAGACCTGCGGGCTGGAGATTCACCGCTGCACCAGTTGTCTGACGGTGTTACCCCAGGACGCCAAAACCTGCCCGCGCTGCGGCCAGGCTGTAAAATAGCTAAATGTGGGGAGAGGTCTCTGAAAAAGAGGTGTCCGCCTCTGGCGGACTGGGGGTACCCCCCAGCTTCACAAATCCCCCAAGAGTGGGGGATAAGGGGGTTGAATAAGACTTTTTCAGAACTCTCTGGAGGAGAAATGACGTATGGTTGAGAAGGAGAAAATGACATTAGTGGTGTTCAGCGGGGAGCTGGACAAAGCTCTGGCCGCTTTTAACATTGCTGTCACCGGGGCGGCTACGGGCATGGAAGTCACCATGTTCTTTACCTTCTGGGGACTCAACATAGTCAGGAAGGAGAAGGCTAAGGGCAACCTCCCTGGAGTGATGCGCCGTATGCTTGGTATGTTGAACCGGGGCGGAGCAAGCCGGGCCCGCCTCTCCAAGTTTCACATGTGTGGCCTGGGCACCTGGATGATGAAGAAGCTGATGCGCCAGAGCAAGATGCCCAGCCTCCAGGAGATGATCACCCTGGCCAATCAGTCGGGGGTCAAGTTTGTAGCCTGCACCACCACCATGGCGCTTCAAGGGCTCACCGAGGAGGCCTTTATACCCGAAGTGAAAACCTTTGCCGGAGCAAGCACATACCTTGGTGAAGCCCGCGAGGGAAAGGTAAATCTGTTTATCTGAAGCACCATGAAGTATGAAAATGAGGGATTCCAAGGGGGCTGAGCCCCTTTGGCGGGGGCTAGGGGGTGTCCCCCAACTCCCTACAAACTCCCCCCAAGAATGGGGGACAGGGGGTTGAAACATTTATTTTCGGGAGAAAGACGATGAAAGCCGATGTTACCTTAGATTGCGTCGGTCTATATTGCCCCATGCCCATAGTGAAGACCGCTGAAAAGATAAAACAGCTTCAGCCAGGGCAGGTGCTGGAAGTGCTCTCCGACGATCGGGGCATAAAAGAGGATATGCCCGCCTGGTGCCGCGCCACCGGCCACCAGTGCTTAGGAATGGAGCAGTCGGGCAAAGAGATTAAGGTCTACGTGCGTAAGTCCTGAAATTCTTGTCTGGCGGACTGCCGTTGTTCAGCGGAACAATGGTCTACGCCGGCCAAGGTACTTGATTGCCTCAAAACATAAGATAGCCGCAATGCCTGCTACCAGAGAGACCACCAAATCGCCGGGATGTAACGTGCCAAAGCGGAACAGGTGGCGTAATGATGGAACACAAATCACCAGACCTAAAAAGACTAAAGTGAAAGCCACTATCCACCATAGAGCAGTGTTTTTTGCGCGCAGGCTTGTTATTATGCTACTCGACCAGGTTCGATTGGTAAGTATCAGTCCGAGGTTGGCAATAACCAGGGTGGTGAAAGTCAGAGTGCGCGCTTCTAGCTGACTCCACCCTCGTTGCAAGGTTATGCCGTATATGGCCACAGTAATAGCTAGGACTACGATGCCCTGCAGTATGCTGGTGGCAATTGTCTTTCGACTAAGAAGCGGCTCCTTGCGGTCACGCGGTGGACGTCGCATTACATCAGCTTCTTCGGGCTCAGCTTCAAAAGCAACCGAACAGGCTGGATCAATGATCAGCTCAAGGAATACCACATGAACGGGCAGTAATACCAGTGGCCACCCTAGTAATACGGGGATTAACGACAGGCCGGCTATGGGCACATGGACAGCCAGGATATAAGCCATAGCTTTTCTTAAGTTATCGAATATGCGTCTGCCCAGCTTGACGGCTTTAACAATGGAAGAAAAATCATCATCCAGTAATACTAGGTCACCAGCCTCTCTGGCAACGTCAGTACCTCTAGCCCCCATGGCAATACCGATGTTTGCTGATTTCAACGCTGGCGCATCATTTACCCCGTCGCCAGTCATCGATGCGATCTCGCCGTTGGCCTTGAAGGCATCTACCAGACGGAGTTTCTGTTCCGGCACCACACGTGCGAATATATTTACAGTCTTGATACGCTCCCTGAGTTCATCATCACTCATATTATTCATTTCTGAACCGGTGATGACTTTATCAGCAGGTTTGAGCCCGATCTGCTCTGCAATGTGTTGGGCAGTTACAGGATAGTCTCCGGTAATCATCACTACCCTAATGCCAGCAGTGTAGCATTCCCGGATAGCCTCGGGTACGGTGGGGCGAATCGGGTCGGCGAATCCTGTGAGTCCCAGGAATTCAAACTTGAATTCGTGCTGATCACCGGGCAAAGATGCCTCATTGAATTGTGCCTTAGCTACGGCCAGCACTCGTAACCCGTCTCCGGCCATTAAAGTTACCTTCTCGGACAACTCCTTGGTTTTCGCTTCAGATAAATGGCACAGGTCCATAATGGCTTCTGGTGCTCCCTTAGCGGCGATGACATAATCTTTACCACCGGGAGATTTCCAGGTGCGTGAAAGCGCCATGAGTTTTTTGGACAGAGGGTATTCCTTCATCAATGTCCAATCGCTATGCAGGTGTTCGGTTAGATTCTGATAGTAGTCCCCCAGATCCTTGAGAGCTTTCTCCATGGGGTCTAACGGATTTGTCTGGCTGGCAAGAATACTGAATTCAACCAACTGATGGAATTTTTCCGGAGGTGCCTTCGCAACATTGTAGTCCACATTGAAGAACTCACCGCCGGCGAATATTCTGTCTACCGACATACGGTTCATGGTAAGCGTTCCAGTCTTATCTACACACAAAACTGTGGTTGAACCCAGTGTCTCGATGGCTGGCATGCGGCGTGTAAGTACCTGGCTCTGAGAGATGCGCCAGGCACCCAAAGCCAGAAAAACGGTGAGTACCACAGGAAACTCTTCTGGTAGGATAGCCATAGCCAGAGTGATACTTGCTAAAAACCCGTCGAGCCATTGGCCTACGGTAACCCCATATATAATCGCCATAAGCACACACAGGAATAGGCCTATGATAGCCAGGTTGCGGACTATGTGCCTTGTCTCTTTCTGCAACAGCGTTTCTTCGGGCTCTATAGCCTGCAATGACTTGCCAATCCTCCCAAACTCGGTGTGTATGCCAGTGGCAGCCACGCGGGAAATACCCAGTCCGCTGGCCACCAGTGTGCCAGAGTAGATGAAAGGTGAATTGTCGCCGCCAGGACGTTCCATCTTAGTAGACTCATCGGATTCAGTTTTACATACCGCCACAGATTCACCTGTAAGCAGCGATTCTTCTATAGTCAAGTTGTTGCAGGAGAGCACGATTCCGTCAGCAGGCACACGGTCACCTTCAGATAAAACGATAATGTCACCACGAACCACCTCACGACCGGCGATTCTCCTGGTTGTACCATCCCGTATGACCATAGCCCGTGGGCTGGACAGGTCGCGCAGCGCTTCTAATGCCCGTTCTGTTTTTCGCTCTTGATATAGAGTGATGCCCATGATAAGAAAAACAAAGCCGAGTAGCATTAGCGCTTCTTGGAGATCGCCAAGTACCATATAGATTGCACCACTGGCGACAAGAAGCAGCAGCATAGGTTCACGGACAACGCTAAAAGTAATAGCCAGGAAACTGCGCCTCTTTGCTGATGGGATTTCATTAAACCCCTCGCGTGCCAGCCTGTCAGACGCCTCTTTCTCGGAAAGGCCGGGGATGCTACTTATGTTGTTCAAATCAAAATTGTCAGCCAAATGTGATTTCCTTTTAGATAACAAAAGACCCACAGGAAGCTTAGTCCTGCGGGTCTTAATTCCCACTGCTACACCATGGAAGCCCGGCTGCCTTTCGTTTGGACAGAGCCTGTTCCAAGCGAAGTTTATTTTAATTTAGATGGGATGGCCTGTCAAATTATTGTTCTGGGCTAGTCCAAATTTGTCTTCTCTTCTAGCCTTTCGACTCATAATAAAGTGCATTTGAATGTTTGGCAATGCTTGGAGCATGCCCCCGATTTGTGGACACAGATTCAACAACCTCTCTTACCAGGTAGATTCATGGATTCAGGCGTCATTGCGAGGCATCCGCATTAGGTGGATGCCTCGCAATGACAAAAAAGCATTTTTGATGTTATTAGAATTGTCAGTGAGATCCACGGATTAAGTTAGGCCAAAGAAAGGATTTTGTGCCCCCAGACAGGTGATGGCTTCTAGGTTTCGGCGCAGCCTTTGTTCCTCAGACTCAGTTGGTGTAAGATATTGGAAGGAAGATGAAAAACATCGATATTGCCAAAGTCTTTCAGGATATAGCTGACCTCCTGGAGATCAAGGGGGAGAATGTCTTTAAGATACGTGCCTACCAGCGCGCGGCCCAGGCCATTGAACACCTGCCCAGGGAAATTGAACAGTTCCTGAAAGAGGGCGGTAATCTAAGGGATATTCCTGGAGTAGGCGAAGCCATCGCGAAGAAGACAACCGAGCTAGTAACTACTGGCCGCTTGGGCTACTATGAAGAGCTAAAGGCCGAGTTTCCCCCTGGCATCAGCACCCTGCTTGACATTCGTGGTATAGGTCCTAAGACTGCCCTGCGCCTGGTTACTGAGCTGGGGATAAGCTCGGTGGAAGACCTGGAGACAGCTATTCTGAGCGGCCGGGTGGCTGCGCTGCCCCGGATGGGAGATAAACTGGCCCAGAATATCCTGCAGCACATCCAGGCTATGCGTAAAAAGGAACAGCGCATCCCGCTGGGACTGGCCGTGCTTACCGTGGACGAGATACTGCCTGTGCTTTCTCAGGTGAGCGGGGTGAGAAACCTCATTCCGGCGGGCAGCTTGCGGCGCTTCAGAGAAACAGTGGGCGACATCGACATCATGGGCACGGCGGATGACCCGGAAAAGGTGCTCCAGACGTTTGTGAGACTGCCTCAGATGAGCGAGGTGCTGGCCGCAGGCTCCACCAAGGCCAGCGTGATAGTTACCCGAGGCTTCCAGGTAGACCTCAGGCTGGTGGAGCATGACCGCTTTGGCTCCTTGCTCCAGCATTTCACCGGCAGCAAGCAGCACAATATCATCCTCGGGGAGCAAGTGCACCGCCGGGGGATCAAGCTCAGCGAGTATGGTATCACTGTGTTGGAGACAGAGGTTACAGAGACCTTCGCCACCGAGGAAGCATTTTACCAAAGGCTGGGGCTTCAGTTTATTCCGCCTGAGCTGCGCGAAGGCGGCCAGGAGATAGAGATGGCCGAGCAAGGCAAGTTACCTCGCCTGCTGGAGCAATCAGACATCAAAGGAGACCTTCACGTGCATACAGAGTGGAGCGATGGCCATGTCTCCATAGAGGAGATGGCGCTGGCCGCCCGGCAGAGGGGCTACCGCTATTTGGCCATAACCGACCACTCGGCTGGTCGTGGTATCGCCCACGGGTTGACTGCGGAAAGGCTGAGGGAGCAGTTGGCGGAGATAAAGCGCCTCAACCAGAGCTTGGAGGGTATCCACATCTTCAGCGGCAGCGAGGTGGACATTCGGGCGGACGGCAGCCTGGATTTCGACGATGAGTTGCTCAGTCAGTTGGATGTGGTCATTGCGTCGGTGCACTCAGCCATGGGGCAAGACGAGGCCAAGATGACCCAGCGGGTTATACGAGCTGTGAATAACCCCCATGTGGATATTCTCGGCCATCCCACCTGCCGTTTATTGGGGGAACGCCCACCAGTTGCCATAGACATGGAGGCTGTCTTCCAGGCAGCCCTGCAGAGCAATACTGCCCTGGAGATTAACGCCATGCCGTCCCGCCTTGACCTCAAGGATGTGCATATCCAGCGAGCCAAAGAACTGGGGGTTAAGCTGGTTATCGGCACCGATGCCCACAGCCCAGAGCAGCTAGACCACATGCGTTTTGGTGTGGGCATGGCACGGCGTGGCTGGTGTGAGCCGCAGCATATTTTGAATACCAGGACTCTAGCCGAGCTACAGCGCTCTTTTGGCTCTGCGGCTGGGCAAAAACACTGATGTTGTTGGGTTGAGCACATTGGCTACAGAGGAAATAGTAAGTCAGAATGACGAGGCCATCAGACATCTCAGACAGGCAGTGTCTGCTGGCAAACACTGGTATATTGCCCTGCTGGAGGCCATTGGTCTGTGGACAACGGCCGAGGAGACTTGCCAGGGACGCCATTTCCAGTATCTAGTCGGAGGTGAGGCCTTCGACTGGCTGTTGCTAGCTCAAAGGTTATTGCTGGAGATAGAAGGCCAATTTCCCCCGGACGATGCTGAGGCACTGCTTTTTGAAGGCAAAACGCCCTTGTCGTTATCTGTGGCTGAGTTCCGGCGGCTGGTCGGTGTGGCCAAGTATAGAGCACACCTCAATTTTCTCTACGGAGTGGTGGTGGAGGAAGCGCTACATCTGGCGGTGGTCGAGGAGGTGCGCAAAGAACGACGTAGTATCGGCTTAGGTGGTGAGTCTGGGGTAGACGATGAAGTCTATATGCGAATATATGGACAGAGCGGGCAAGAGCTTTTGGACAGTTTCAGGGTCGAGACAGGACACCCCCGACACCGCCACCTGGACCTGGAGGAGCTGAAAGAGTTCACTTACTGGTTGTTCAAGCAGCGACTGAAACAGTGGGACCCCAGCCGCATAGCTAGTGATACCAGGAAGGGGTTGGATGCACTGCAGCGACACTGGACATCAAGCAAACTAAACGAGGGACGGACCAATTGGCCGTTTTGGCCACCTAGCCCAAGCGGGCAAGTTGCTCTCGAAGCCGCTCCAGCTTATCCCGCTGAGTAGCCAGTTTCCCCCGCTCCCGCTCTACTATCTGAGCAGGCGCTTTGGTGACGAAGGCGCTGTCAGCTAGCCTCTTCTCCAGTCGGCCTATTTCAGCCTCATTCTCGGCCAACTCTTTGCTCAGGCGGCGTCTTTCGGCTTCAATGTCAACCATGCCCGCCAGAGGCACGGCAACTTCCACTTCGCTGAGTACCAGTGAAAGAGCCTCCTCAGGAGCAGGTCGCGGCTGGCTGGTGTCCTTGATGATGACAGGCCTTGCCCGGGCCAGTATCTCGATGGTGGCCAGGTGGCGTTGCAGGGCGTCCTTGAGCGCAGAGGCAAATACATACGCCTCCAGCCATCTGGCTGGCTCAACTTTGAACTGCGCACGCACATTGCGTATAGAGCGTACAATCTCTATCACTGAGGCCATCTCCCGCTCGGCCTGGGGGTCTAGAGCAGATAGGGAGGCGGTGGGGTAGGGAGCAAGCATAATAGATTCAGCCCAGGCTTCCTGTTGGCCGAGCTGCGCCTTCAGCGTCTGCCATATTTCCTCGGTGATGAAGGGCATGAAGGGATGGAGCAGGCGCAGGGAGTTTTCCAGCACCTGGGTGAGGACAGGTAAAGGCGAAGGAGCCTGGGGATTGTTCAGACGCAGTTTGGCTATTTCGATGTACCAGTCGCAGTACTCTCCCCACAGAAACTCATAAATCTGGCGCTCTGCCTCACCGAACTGAAAATCCTCCAACATGGTGTTGACCGAGCCGATAACTCTGTTGAGCCGGCTCATAATCCAGCGGTCCTCAGTCGGGGCTGGCTCAGCGGAGGCCACAGCCTCCAGTGGCCCGGCGGCCAGGCTCCTCATGACGAACCGGGCCGCATTCCAAAGCTTGTTGGCGAAGTTGCGGCTGGACTCTATTTTAGGAAGGCTAAGCTTGCTATCGTTTCCCGGTGAGTTGCCAGTGGTCAGAGCAAAGCGCAGAGCATCGGTGCCAAAGCGGTCGATAAGCTCCAGAGGGTTAATCACGTTGCCCTTCAGCTTGCTCATTTTCTCGCCGTGTTCGTCGCGGATTAACCCATGCAAATATACCGTGTGGAACGGCACCTGGCCGGTGTTTTGCAGGCCCATCATGATCATCCGAGCTACCCAGAAGAAAAGAATGTCGTAGCTCGTCTCCATTACGTCGGTTGGATAGAAGTAGCGCAAGTCATCGGTGTCCTCAGGCCACCCCAGCGTAGAGTGAGGCCACAGCGCAGAGCTAAACCAGGTATCTAACACGTCGGCGTCTTGCTCGATATTCTTGGAGCTGCAACTGGCGCAGGCGGCAGGGTCATCCACAGCCACCGTGAGCTGGCCGCATTTCTGGCAGTACCACACCGGTATACGATGCCCCCACCAGAGCTGGCGGCTGATGCACCAGTCACGCAGGTTCTCCATCCAGTTGAGATAGACTTTGGTGAAATGCTCCGGGATGATCTTGATACGCCCATCAAGCACGGCCTGGATGGCAGGTTGGGCCAGGGGGGCTATTTTGACGAACCATTGCTGGCTCGCCAGAGGCTCAACGATGGTATTGCAGCGCTCGCAGTGGCCAACGGACAGATGATAAGGCTCAATTTTGACCAGAAGCCCCTCCCGCTCCAGGTCAGCCAGCAGGGCACGCCGGCAGGCAAAGCGCTCCATCCCTTCGTAAGGGCCGGCGTTGTGGTTCATGGTGGCATCCGGATTGAGGATGTTCACCAGTTCCAGACTGCGGCGCTGAGCCATGTCAAAGTCCACAGGGTCATGGGCAGGTGTGATTTTCACCGCGCCCGTGCCAAAGGCGATATCAACAGCCTCGTCGGCAATGATGGCTATGTGTCGCCCCACCCGGGGCAGGATGACCTTCTTGCCCACCAGATTTTTGTAGCGTTCGTCTTTGGGATTTACCGCTACTGCAGTATCGCCGAGCATGGTCTCTGGGCGGGTGGTGGCTACGGTGATGAAACCAGGCTCCTCAGCCAAAGGATAGCGCAAATAGTACAGGTGGCCTTCCAGGTCACGGTGTTCTACCTCAAGATCGGACAGCGCAGTGGCGCAGCGAGGACACCAGTTGATAATACGCACCCCCCGGTAAATCAGCCCCTTGCGGTAGAGGTTAGCGAATGTGGTACGCACTGCCCGGCTGGGACCTTTATCCAGAGTGAAACGCTCTCTGGACCAGTCGCAGGAGGCACCCAACCGTTTGTGCTGCTCGGCGATCATGCGGCCGTACTTGTTGATCCATTGCCACATTCGCTCCAAAAAGCGTTCTCGTCCCAACTGCTGACGGGTGAGTCCCTCCCGACCCAGCTCCCGCTCTACCACCAGTTGAGCAGCGATGCCGGCATGGTCTATTCCCGGCAGCCAAAGGGCGGGTTCGCTCCTCATACGGTGCCAGCGGATCATAATATCTTCCAGCGTGGCGGTGAGGGCATGTCCCAGGTGAAGCTCACCGGTGACGTTTGGCGGTGGCATGATGATAACAAAAGGCTTCTGGGCAGGGTCGATTTTGGGGGTGAAATAGCCCTTATCCAGCCAGAACTGGTACCATTTGCCTTCCACCAGTTTAGGCTGATAGGCTTTGGATAATTCCTCTGGTTTATCTGTCATAGTTTTTTGCCACGGGGCAACTGAGTTAATATTCTATATTGGTTGGAGGGTTACGTCAATTGGTAGGTGTTACCCCAAATCAGCGATTGAACGTTTCATTGTCACCCTGAGCGTAGCGCAGGGTCTCTTGCTCCCGCAGGGAGAGATTCTTCGCTTCGCTCAGAATGACAGGCAAAGGCCAATCGCTCTTTTCGGGTGTTAGAGAAAGTCAGCTTGATGTATGCCGTTAGGCTGGGCTATAATAGCTTGTACCAGGGCGGGCCCGTAGCTCAGCGGTCAGAGCGGTCGGCTCATAACCGATTGGCCGTAGGTTCGATCCCTACCGGGCCCAGAACCAGCGACCTTTTTGCACGAGGTTCTGAGCCACCACTTTGAGAAAGATTCCACAGGAAGGACTCTAAGATGCGGGTTTTGGTCACCGGTGGCGCAGGATATGTAGGGAGCATAGTGGCTGAGGAGATCCTCAGGGAAGGTCATGAGGTCATCGTCTTGGACAGTCTTCAGCAAGGCCATAGAGAGGCTGTCTCTCTTGGAGCCAAATTAGTTCTCGCTGATGTCTGTGACTTGGCAGCGTTAGAGAAGGTGTTTCGAGAACACCATATTGATGCTGTAATGCATATGGCTGCAGAGACTGCGGTGGAATTCTCCATGACCGACCCCAGAAGATATTTCCTTGAAAATGTTGTCGGAGGTTTGAATCTGCTAGAAGCCATGCTGAAGAGCAAAGTCCTCAAACTGGTCTTCTCTTCCAGTGCTGCGGTTTATGGCGAGCCTAAAGCCACACCCATTGAGGAAGACCACCCCAAGGTTCCAGTGAATTCCTACGGGGAAACCAAGCTGATGTTCGAACATATCCTGGAATGGTACGGACGGGCTTATGGACTTAAACATATCTCTTTTCGCTATTTCAATGCTGCTGGCGCTAGCAAGAACCTGGGCGAGGATCACCGCCCAGAGACTCACCTCATCCCCAATGTGTTGAAGGTGGCCCTGAATAAAAGTGGCTCAGTGTCTATATTCGGCGCTGACTACCCGACTAAGGATGGAAGCTGCATCCGGGACTATGTCCATGTAATAGACATTGCCAGAGCACATCTTCTGGCTCTGGAGAAAATTCACAGTCATAGTGGTAAAGTCTACAATCTGGGGAGTGGGAGCGGTTATTCAGTTCTTGAGGTGGTCGAGACGTCAAGAAAAATCACCGGCGTTGATATTCCTGCCAAGGTGTGCCCCAGGCGGCCTGGAGACCCGGCGATTCTGGTGGCTAGCTCAGCCAAAGCAAAAAAGGAGCTAGGTTGGAAACCTGAGTTTCCCGAGCTTGACAGTACCATCGAAAGCGCCTGGAATTGGATGAGACACCATCCTGACGGCTATGGTCAGTGAGGTGAAAAGTGGATTTTAGTGGCATCAAAAAGGCTAATTTGTCATTGTGAGTCCTTCACCTTGACTCAGGACAAGCTCCGCGAAGCAATCTCAACCCATCTACCTATTCATCCTTTCGTACTGATTCGGGTGGTTGCTTTTTCTTGTCTGACCGCCGGAAAAGTCTAAATGGCAAGGTCAGCAGCTTCCAAACCAGCTTGAGGACAAACAGAATAATCCTAACAACCATTTTCAGAACTGAGATGACAAATTTGATGATTGCTTTGATGGGAGCGGTCAAGCATCCGAACATGCAGCAACCCATAGTGCCTCCTTCCCATTCCTCTTTGATTGGTCTTTATATGTCAGTCTAGCCTTTCAGAGGGATAATTTCAAGCCCCTGAAAAAAACTCACCCACCCGTCATTGCGAGCGGTGTCCCTTGTAGGGGCGAGTGTGGCCACTCGCCCTGAAATCCCCCTTCCTGGCCAGGAATGGGGTAAGGGGAGGATGGTCGAAAGCGGTCTTGACAGGCAGATGCAATGGGCGTATTATCGGGACTAAACGTGGTGAGGTGTGGGGATGGCTCATCCTGAGTTGAGAGGCCACAAACTTGCAGAATAGGATGGTGTACCTGCAATGAAGACTATCGCACAACTTTTTGACCTGAGTGGAAAGGGAGCTGTGGTGACCGGCGGTGCCATGGGCATCGGGCGGGGTATCGCCTACCGGTTGGCAGAAGCCGGTGCCAGCGTGATGGTAGCTGACATCGACCTGGACGTTGCCACCCAGGCCGCAGAGAAAATCAAGGCTAGAGGCGGTAAGGGACAGGCTATCAAAGCCGATGTGCGCAGTGCAGCAGATGCCGAAAAGGTGGCCCAGGCTACTGTGGATGCCTTCGGCAGTCTGGATATCCTGGTCAATAACGCTGGTATTTATCCCTCTGCCGGGTTCCTGGATACCACCGAAGAAATGTGGGATAAAGTGCTTAGCATCAACCTTAAAGGGGTTTTCCTGTATTCTCAGGCTGCTGCTCGGGTGATGATTAAAGCGGGGAATGGTGGCAGGATTATCAATATGGCTTCCATAGATGCCGTAAAGACCACGGGGGGGCATCCGCACTATAGTGTCTCCAAAAGCGGTGTGGTTATGCTAACCAAGGTTATGGCATTGGAGTTGGGCCCTTATAAAATCCTGGTAAATGCGGTGGCTCCCGGTGTTACAGAAACACCAGGCGCTATTGCCAAGGTCGCTAGTATAGGTAAGGCTAAAGGAATAACTATAGAACAAGTCGCACAGGATTTTTTACAACATGTACCCATAGGGCGTCTGGCTGGACCTGATGATGTTGCCAAGGTGGTGCTTTTTCTGGCCAGCGGCGCTGCAGATTACATTACAGGCGAGTTGATAGTGGCTGACGGTGGCTATTTACTTACCTAAGAGTATGACCCAGAGTAAAGCAACCCTTGAAATTCACCTACAACCTGGAGCTAAAGGTAATGAGATAATTGGCTTTAGGGGTGGTGTCCTCTGGGTGAAGGTGACAGCGCCACCCATCAAGGGTCAGGCCAACAATGCCCTGCTCACGTTCATGGCTCAGGTGCTGGCAGTGCCTAAGAGTGATTTGTCCATAATGCGGGGCTTTGCCAGCAGGCACAAGGTGATAGCTATACATGGCTTAACCCCAGAGGCTCTGAAAGAGAAACTCGCCCAGGCCTTGCCTGGAAAGCAGCTACCACTAACATGAGGCCGGTTGGGGAAGAACTGGACTTGCATGGTCTTACCGTGGAGGAGGCACTTCCCAGGTTGGAGCAATTCTTGTATACTGCATTCAGGGCTGGGCTACTTCGGGTGTGGGTGGTTCACGGCAAGGGCACTGGAGTGCTGCGTAGAGAGATGCGACGTTATCTATCAAGCCATCCCCTGGTCAAGTCCTTTAGCTCTGCCGATAGCACCCACGGCGGCATCGGTGCCACTGAGGTGGTGTTGAGCGAGTGGTGATCCGTATTTAAGGAGTATTGCTCGGATTCTAAGCCCCGCAGCTTGCTGCGGGGCTTAGAATTATTAAATTCTTGTTAAATCAAATATCAATTGCAGAATATACGTGGAGCTTCCCGTCGGAGCTTGACAGCAGCCTGTCCGCAAGCCTAATATAAATACGATGTGCGATTAGCCCACGATTGTTGGGCTTTCTCCAATTACGGCCATGAGCAATCAAATCTATCCATTTTACTGGGGTAGCAGCATCAACCTCCGTTTTCAAGGGTGTCGATGAACATGTTGGGTGAAGGAGGTCTGGTGGCTAACAACAAGGAGTTAGCGGTGTTAAGGCTCATGCTCAATCAGGACGAGGAGCAGCATATTAAGACCTGGAGCGACTCCTCGCGCATGTTGAGGAACAAGGCGTAATTGATCACACCGAAGCTATCAACTACAGCACTGGTGCGCTGGTGCAGCCGGCACCCCTGGTTCACCATTGGCATGTGGGGCTTGTTTTTAATTATTTCTATAGCTATCATATCCACACTGCTGGGAGATGCGCTGACCACCGAAACCACCTTTACGAACAACCCTGAATCCAAGCGTGCCGACACTTTGCTCGAGAAGCGCCTCAGGGGTCCACGGAAGGCAAATGAGATTGTCATCGTCAGATCAGAGACCATGACAGTAGACGATGCGCCTTTCCAAGAATACGTGGCAGTGCTATACAGCGACATCACAGCCCTCGGCACTGACATCGTCGCCGGAGGAATGCATTACTACCAATCTGGCGACCAATCGCTTGTTTCCGCTGACAGGCATATAACTATCATGCCTTTCGTGATGGCGGGAACCGTAGACGACGCTTCAAATAATATTGGTCAAGTTTACAAAGTCATCCACAATGCTAATGGTAAAGGTGGCTTTGAGGCCTTGATTACAGGTGAGGCTAGCGTCGGCAAAGACTTTAAACATGTCGCGGGAAGGGACTTGCAGAAGGCGGAACTATTCGGTATAGTTGTTGCACTCATCATCCTGACACTTGTATTTGGAGCCTTAGCTGCTGCAGTTATTCCTTTGGTTCTGGGTGGATTCGCCATAGTTGTAGCGTTGGGGGCTGCGGCACTGGTTGGACAGTTATTTCAGCTTTCCTTCATGGTGACAAACATGATTACCATGATGGGCCTGGCCGTTGGCATTGATTACTCGCTCCTTATCGTGTCGCGTTACCGAGAAGAGCGCAGGCGAGGCACAGAGAAGATTGATGCTATAGGTATTGCCGGGGCGACAGCCAACCGCACAGTGCTCTTTAGCGGGATGATGGTGGTCATAGCCCTATGTGGCATGTTGATCATGCCAACGACCATCTTCCGCAGCTTGGCCTTAGGGGCTATTTTGGTGGTCATCTCTGCTATGCTGGCGTCGCAGACACTTCTGCCGGCTGTGCTAAGCGTCATGGGAGATAAGGTCAACTCCCTGCGAATACCTTTTCTGCAACGAAAAGGAGCTACACGTGGAGTGGATGAGAGAGGCGGTTTCTGGGACTGGGTCTCCTGCAATGTAATGAAGCGTTCGGTTGTCAGTCTTGTGATAGCCGCAGGACTGCTAATTGCTGCAGCCATCCCTTTCCTCAGCATCAAAACCGGATCTGCCGGTGTCAGCAGTCTTCCCAACAATATGCAATCCAAAGAGGGATTCCTCATCCTGGACAAGCAATTTTCAGCGGGACTGATTACACCAGCAGAGATTGTCATAGACGGCCAAATCAACTCGCCAGCAGTGCAGACCGGCATCAAGAACTTGCAAACCGCCCTGGCAGCCGATCCAGTCTTTGGCCCATCACATCTTCAAGTTGACTCAGGTGGAGACCTGGCTCTACTGTCTGCACCGGTAACGGGAGATTACACCAGTGATGAGGCAATCAAAGCAATAAGAAGACTACGTGCTCAGTACATACCTCAGGCATTCTCCGGGGTTCAGGCTGACGTTCTGGTTACAGGGGACACAGCAATGAACGTGGATTTTTTTGATCTGACTGATCATTATACTCCCATCGTATTCGTGTTCGTCCTTGGAGTTAGCTTCCTGTTGTTGATTGTGGTATTTCGCTCACTGATCGTGCCTGTGAAAGCAATCATCATGAATCTACTCTCTGTAGGAGCAGCTTACGGGTTGCTAGTGCTCGTCTTTCAGAAGGGAGTGGGAGTTGGCCTGTTACATTTCCAGCGGACAGATACCATTGAAGCCTGGATCCCGTTATTCCTTTTCTGCATCCTTTTTGGTTTGTCAATGGACTATCATGTGTTTCTGCTGAGCCGCATACGCGAACGGTTTGACCAGACGCACAACAATACCGAGGCGGTTGCCTTCGGGCTTCGCTCCACAGGTGCAATTATTACAGGCGCAGCCCTTATAATGGTCACTGTCTTTGGTGCCTTCGCCATGGGCGACCTGGTCATGTTCCAGCAAATGGGTTTTGGCCTGACAGTAGCAGTGCTTATGGATGCCGCCATTGTGCGTTGTGTCCTGGTGCCTGCTGCTATGCGGTTACTTGGCACAGTCAACTGGTATCTGCCGTCAACGTTGCGCTGGCTGCCCAACGTGCTAGTGGAGAGAACAGAGGCGGTTGTGGTTACTGAATCAGAGGAGGAACAGTCAGCCTCTGACAAGCAGAGGCTGACTTCGGATGGCAGCGGGGATGCCTGAAATTCCCTAATCGATTGAGAGAGGTGTCACTAAGTAAAATGAGAAGGAGTCTAACCATCGGGGTTGCTGGTGCTGGTGGTGATGGGGTGGTGGTGCTGGGCACTTTGCTGCAACAGCTTGCCGCCTCGCAAGGCTATTTCAGCCAGATGCCCAAGTTTTATGGGGCCCAGATCAGAGGCGGAGGTTCGGCAGTGAAACTGAGCTTGGATGCCGAGGGCTCCTCTCTACCCAAAGACAGTCTTGATATCTTGATATGTTTTGATTGGGGAAAGTATTTGGAGTTTCAAAAGGAGCTACCGCTGAGATCGGACACCCTGGTTCTATATGAAAACATACCCCCCAGAGAAATAGATTTGCCGGAGAAGTCTTTTAAAATTGATTTTTCCGGGATAAGTCAAGAGGCAACCGGGGCTGCTCGCAGTAAAAACATCGTAGCGTTGGGATTGCTGGATAGAATTCTGGCTCTCTCTGAAGACCGGGTGAAGGCAGCTATTGACAAGAACAAAGAGTTGAAGCTGTTGAAGAAGACTCTACCGGCACTAGAGGCTGGGGGGCATTTGCTTACCGAACTTTCTTTTTCCGAGCTGAAGTTATCTCCGGTACATGCGGCTTTGCCTAAAGTCATTATTGATGGTAATAGTGCCATAGCCAAAGCGGCCATACGTGCAGGGAGTCGGGCATTCTTTGGTTATCCTATTACACCTGCGTCAGAGATTATGGATGCAATGCAGGAGGAGCTTTCCCACGGAAGAGGCGCTTTTCTTCAGGCAGAGGACGAAATCGCTTCAGCGAGTTTAGCTATTGGTGCTTCGTTAACAGGTGCCAAGTCGTTTACCAGTACAAGCGGGCCTGGGTTTGCTCTGATGACTGAGAGTATGGTCTTAGCATCATCCTCTGAAATTCCGCTGGTGATTGTTGATGTGCAACGCTGTGGGCCATCTACCGGCATACCATCCAAGTCTGAGCAGTCAGACCTCAATCATGCTATCTATGGCGGCCATGGTGACGCTCCCCGGGTAGTTATGGCTCCTTACGATGTGGAAGGGTGTTACCGCTTACTCATAGAAAGTGTCAATATCGCTCAATACTTCCAGGCGCTGGTTATTTTCCTTTCTGACCAGTGGCTGGGGCAAACCCCAGTGGCTACCAATGATGACTTCCTGAAGAAAGATTATTCTATCAAGGAACTAAAGAGACCTGCTGGAACAGATCTTGAGGATTATCGCCGCTATCGCCTGACGGATGATTCTATTTCGCCAATGGCAGTGGTTGGTGATCCAGGCTTGGTATATCAAACTACCGGCCTTAGTCACAACGAGAAGGGACGCCCCGCCTTTGATTTTGAGACTAATCAGAGAATGCATGAAAAAAGGTGGCAGAAGCTTGTGCCTCTTTGCCAGAGGGATGATCTGGTTAAGGTTTTTGGGGAAGAGGAATCCAGCAGGGGGATAATAACCTGGGGTTCTTCTGCTCAGGTAGTTCTGGATACGATCAACGAGTTGGGACTGGAGGATAAGGTTAAAGTCTGTGTCCCTGAGCTAATTTGCCCTCTGCCAGAAAGAGTCGAGAGATTTATCAGAGCGACCAAGAAATTGCTGGTGATAGAAATGAACTATTCCGGCCAGCTTTATCATTATCTGCGTTCCCAGATAGATTTGCCCCGCAAAACGAAGACTTATAACAGGGCCGGCGGCCGACCCTTTAGTAGGAAAGAGTTGACCGAGCCAATAATGGAGATTGTACGATGACAACAGAGAGTGCTACTTTCAGAACTAACCTGAAGCCGGTCTGGTGTGCGGGCTGCGGCGATTTTGGTCTGCTCGCTGCCCTTACCAGAAGGGCACTGCCCAATCTTGGAATACCAAACTATAAGACTCTTATTGTTTCCGGAATCGGCTGTTCATCGAGGATACCTGCTTATGTGGATACCTATGGTTTTAATAGCATCCATGGCCGGGCAGTACCTATTGCCCAGGGGGCCAAATTGGCTAAGCCTGAACTCACTGTTATAGCCATAGGCGGAGATGGTGATTTCTTCAGTATTGGGGTGGGACATCTTCCCCACGCCGTAAGGAGAAATCTTGATATCACCTGTATAATGGTCAACAATTTTGTTTATGGTCTGACCAAAGGCCAGGATAGCCCCACCACTCTCCGTCCAGAGTTGGGTGAAAAGCAGTTTGTTTCCCCGGAGTTTTATACGCCAATAAACCCAATATTAAATATGACTACCTACGGTATTTCCACACGCGCAAGCTTTATTGCTCAAGGAATTGCCACTGATGTGCCTCATCTTGGTTGGCTGATAGAGGAAGGGATTAGACATAAGGGCTTCTCCTTCATCAATGTGCTGACTCCTTGTGTTACCTACAACCCTCCGGAGTTGTTCAACACGATAAAAGAGAAGGCGAGCTATCTAAAGGATGGAGAGCTGGTAGAATTACCTGCTTCGTCAATGGAAAAACCCTGGCCTCACGATCCTAGCAACATCAGTTTAGCCCTAAAACTGGCACAGTCCCCAGTATTGGGGAAACCCCATTTGGGGATATTTTTCCAGGGAAAATAGGGAAAAAGTGCTGTCGAGGTCAGCCTAGATGAAAGTTGTCTACCACCCGCGATATGAAGAGGTTTACACCAGCGATCCTGCTGCTAGCGCGGGGAGGATGGAGAGCATCATAAAAGAAATCTTGCCGCATTTTCAGACAGTCATGGCTGAGTTGGCAGAAGTGGACGACATAAGACTAGTTCACTCTGATGAGCATATAAGATATATTCAGAGGATGGGCTTGACCTATGAGATCGCTTTGCTGGCGGCAGGAGGAGCTATCAAGGCGGCGGAGCTGGCAATAGGTGGCCAGCCTGCCTTCGGGTTGATAAGACCTCCGGGGCATCATGCCAGCCGTGACCACTGCTGGGGGTTTTGCTTCTTTAACAACATGGCTATATCAATAGCCAAGCTGAGAAGAGAAGAAAAAATTAAGACAGCGGTGATACTGGACATAGACCTTCATTTTGGCGACGGCACAGCCAATATCTTCGGGAATGTGCCCGAAGTGGTCTATTCCCATCCGGAAAGCAGAGATAGACAACAATTTGTGGACAGCGTCTCCCAGTTCTTGGCGCGGACAAAGGCAGATGTAGTGGCGGTTTCAGCGGGCTTCGACAGGCATGAGCATGACTGGGGAGGCTTACTAACGACTGAGGACTACCAGACCATCGGCAAGCTGGTCAAGGAGTATTCCCAAAGTGTCTGCCAGGGCAGAAGGTATGGAGTGTTGGAAGGTGGCTATAATCACGATGTCCTTGGTAGGAACGTCAAAGCTTTGCTTGAGGGGATGAGTTAATTGTCTCACCAGCCTGATTATTCTATTCTGGACGAGCCTGAGATTTTGCAGTTCGTCTTCTACCCCAGAAGAGAGTGGACTCCACTGCCTCCTGGAGCCAGGGACTATCTAGTTCCTGTTGGAGCAGGGATATCCATCTCTTGTCGCTTCTATCCTTTCAGGGATGATGCCCCTTGTATTCTCTTCTTTCACGGCAACGGCGAGGTGGCTTGTGACTATGACCAGGTTGCCCCGCTTTACCACGAGCAGGGCATTAGCCTGTTTGTTGCCGACTACCGTGGTTATGGCCTAAGCGACGGCGAGCCCACTTTCTCCAGCATGATGAGTGACGCAGAAGCAATATTTGACTTCTTCGTCAAGTCTGTTAAAACACGGAACCGCGATGTCCCCCTTTTCCTCATGGGCAGGTCTTTGGGGAGCCATTCTGCGGTGGCACTAGCATCCCGTTATCCTGAGCGCGTCAAAGGATTGATTTTGGAGAGCGGGTCGGCGAATGTAGCCAGATTGCTACGCTGGCTTGGCTTTCCCTTGGCCCAACAGGCAACAGACTTGGAAGAGGCCGCTATGGCCAGGATACACTCCCTAACCTTGCCGGTGCTAATTATTCATGGCGAATGTGATAGCTTGATCCCGCCAACCGAGGCCACCACGTTTTTTGAGACTGTTGGTTCTAAAGACAAGCGGCTGGTCCTGATACCCGGCGGCACGCACAACGATGTCATGCTGGTTGGACTGGAGCAGTATTTTTCGGCTATAAAGGAGTTTGTTTTCCGGTAACGGACTTTTCTCTCTTGAGCATTGTTACTCCGGAGAAGCTCCCCCTTGCTTCGTGGGCAGAAACCAGAAGGCTTGTGTCAACCTATAACCGCCTGCCGCGCCAATAGCGTGGCGCTTCAGTCTCTCCTGACCACGGTTTTCGGCGGGTAACATACTTGTAGACAAGTCCCATAGCGATTCCTAAGACAAATCCGCCTATATGTGCCCAGTAAGCGACACTTTCACCCTGTGCGGAAGGTCCCAGGGAACCTACGGCACCCGCAAACTGAAGGAAGAACCAAAAACCGATATAAAGGACCGCTGCACTAATTCTGTTACGAGGGAGGAAAAAAAGATAGAGTCCGAGTACGCCGGCTATAGCACCGCTGGCACCGATAATTGGTACTTGGGATGTAGTGTTTGTAGCTATTTGTAGCCAGGATCCAGCAACTCCGGCTGCCAGAAAGAAAAGAAGGTAGCGGAGGTGACCGAACCGGACTTCTACGTAATTACCGAATATCCATAAGAACAGCATATTGCCTGCGAAGTGCATCCAATCTCCATGAATAAATATGGAGGTGAATAGCGTCAACCACGATGGAATTGGGGAACTGATATCATAAATGGCAGTGCCAGAGCGGAGTAAGTTAATAGTTTGTCCCCCCGTGATTTCAACCGGTCTGAGGCCGAACTTGTAGAAGAAAATCTCTCTGTCCAAACTGACGATGGCTAATTCATAAATTAAGACGGCGGCGCATATACCGATGAGAGTCCAATTAACTACGGGGCGGCTTTTGGGCTTAATATCGCTATCAGAAAGAGGTAACATTTGAAATTTACACCTTTAGGTCAAATCACCGGCGGCTCAGTCTAGTGCACAAGCCCTAGAAATTCCATGTTGTTGCATTCTAGCATCTAGTCAGTTACTTCGCAACTGGGTTTTGAATTCTCGGGGCTGAGTAGTCGCAGGGTGGAGACAATACCGTCATCCTTGACAAGACGACGGTAGAGATGGTGAAATAATTGTATACGGCTTTGAATGCACCGTGATGGCGCTCAAGTGGCCTTACGTATGGGCCTTAGTAAAACTCGGAGGGTGTGGCTATGAACAGAGTCTTTACCAAGGAAGAACTTGAGGAGATGGGGAGGCGGACAGTGGACCTCCTTACCGAGGCTATTGAAGCGGGTGATGATAAGCGGGCGATGGAGATGGCCAAACGCATGTATCGTGAGTTTGCTTTTATGCACGATCTCTACAGAGACTGGGCTGCGGGGTTTATGGACTACATCTATAGGAACTGTGGTGAGGAAGCCCTTTACCAGGCGTTGAAGAAAGTTGCCGGGGCGCCTGGTAGGCCCTCAGCCAAAGCGCAAAAGATGGACTTTCGACGCCGGGTGCAGGGGCTGGCACACGTATTGAGATGTCATCTGGAGAATGTAAAGGTGGAAGAGGACGATGAGAAGGTATGTATGCAGATGCAGCCCTGTGGTAGCGGCCAGCGATTGCTTGAAGAGGGAGGCTACGAGCCGCCGCGAAACCTTAGCATGGTTCAGAAGCCACACCCTATGACCTGGGGTTTAACCGATTTCCCGATCTATTGCACTCATTGCCCGGTTCTAGTGATACTCTCCATTGAACAACAGGGCTTTCCGGCTATTGTGGTTACACCCGGTGAAAAGGTAGCCAGTGGTTCCTGCAAGTATTGCATATACAAGAACCCCCAGGACATCCCTGAAGAAGTTTACATAAAGTTGGGAAAGCAAAAGCCCAAATGATGCCGAGTTAGTCTTATATCAGGGAGGCGATGGTGAAAGAGCAAATTGTGTATTTTGAGACGGCAGGCAAGGAGAATACCGCCGAGGTACTGAGGTTGGTTAAGGAAAGGGCAGCGGCAAGAGGAATTTTCAAGATTGTCCTGGCATCTACCCGTGGGGATACCGCCAGGACCGCTTTGGATGCTGTTGATGGCACAGATATACGACTGGTGGTGATCCCGCACCAATTTGGCTTTGGAGAACGGCAAAGGTTCCCGCAGGAGCTAGTTGCTGAGATTGAGAAAAAGGGGCACCGCGTTCACTTCGGTACGATGCTGTTTCACACCGAAGAGCTTTATGGTGTAAAAGCGCCACGGCTTATGGCCAATCTTCTACGGACTTTTAGCCAGGGAATGAAGGTCTGTGTTGAGATCATTATGATGGCTTGTGATGGTGGGGTTATTACCTCGGGTGAGAAGGTCATAGCTGTGGCAGGAACTGGAGCCGGAGCTGATACGGCTATATTGGCCACGGCAGCACCCAGTACTAGAATGTCAGGCCTGCATATTCACGAAATCATTTGCAAACCTCTCTGAACCAATGGAGGGCATAATGCGTATTCTGGCGATGTTTCAAGGTGGCTATGGAGAGAGAATAGCTAAGCACATTAGAGAGCAGGCATCTCAGGGATGGGTGGTCAACACCATCACTGTGCCGCGTGCACTGCCAGCCATAGTCGAGGAACCGGAGGAGTTCTTGCCTTCGGATATCCCGCAGTGCGATTTGCTCCTGGCGATGGTTGAATCCCCAGGAGCAGCCCAGTTGATCCCAACGGTGGCAAAGATGTCCCAGGCGAAGGCGGTTATTGCCCCTATTGACAATTCAGCATGGCTACCAGCCGGGCTTAAGAACCAACTCAAACGGGAGCTTGTGGAGAAGGGTGTGACCGCTGTCTTCCCCAAGACTTTCTGCACTCTAACCGAGAATACCGCTGGCTTCCGCAGAAGCGCCGAGCCTTATAGCGACGAAATCATTTCATCCTTTGCTAAGCACTTCGGCAAGCCTAAACTTAAGATCAAAGTTGATCCAGTGAGCAGAACGATAGAAGAGGTAATGGTGGAGCGGGGTGCCCCTTGCGGCTCAACCAGGTTCGTAGCCCAAAAACTGGTGGGGATGTCTGTGGATAAAGTGATACCGCAGGCAGGGCTGATTACTCATCACTACCCTTGCCTTGCTTCCATGCAGCAAGAGCAGTTGGATGACCGTCTGTTTGACACTTTGATGCATATCTCCGGCTATGTGATGAACGATGATTTGGAGCCGCAGGTGAAGCCATTTTGCCAGCCAACGCAGTACATGGTACCTGATAAATAGTCCAATTACCAAATCCCACGAGGAAGCATCATGCCTTCCACTTCACTCGCAGTGTAGCTATTCCCAACCCGGCTACACAGAGCCCAGAGGCAAAATACATCAATGGCTGATAGCCCCAGAACTCACTCACCAGTCCACCAAGGAATGGCCCTATAGCTCCCGCAATGCTGGTAGTAGAGAATAAAATACCGGTGGAAGTTGCCTTCTCTTCATTGTGCTTCAATAGAAGTACAAGTGCCCCAACATAAAGGCAGGACCAGGCCAGAGCCAGCAAAGCCTGAACAGGGATGATTTGGACGAAGTTGGCGGCCTGGGAATAGGCCAGGAAGACCAGAACTGAGAAAACAAAGCCAAGTATAAAGAGGCGGTATTCTCTAAGCCTCTCTACAAACATCATGGCGACAAACTGTCCTCCGGTATTGATGCTTGAAAGGACTGCTATCCAGACGATGCTGGCCCCCAGGCTGGCGAAGAAGAGAGGAAGGATAACCCAGACCATGGTGGCTCCCAGGTGCCTCAGGAAGAAGGGAACATAGACCAGAATATTGCGGCGAGCCACCCGTATGGTGTCAGGCTTGAGAGAACGGCTGTTTCCCGGTACGGTGGCAAGCCTGGGAGAAAGGCGATATTCGGGCTCCTTTAATGACAAAGAGATGGCGAAGGCCAGGCCGCAAGAAGCGGAGCTCAAGAGGAACAGGCCGGTATAGCTGTGAAAGAATATAGCGATTACGTCACCCAGGAGCCAGCCCAGAGAGCCAAAAGAGGCAAACCTGCCCGTGCTTCCGCCGACCTCAAAGTTGTAGGCCATAAGAGCAGCCACCGAGATACCGATACATAACCCTACAAACGCACGGGCAATTATCAGGGTAAGGAGGTTGATCGCCAGGGCTTGCGCAGCCAAGAATGCGATCCCTAGGCCAAGGCCGAGCCGTATGTAGAGAAGCCTGCCCTTGATATCAGATTGGCGGCCAAAGAACCAGGAAGAGACGGCATAGGCAATAGCAAAAGCGCCCCCGATTATACCTATCTGAAGCTTAGAAGCGCCCATCTCATTGGCAAAAAGGGGTAGGAAAATAACTGAGGCCTCCAGGGCGCAATTGGTGAACAGGGTCACCAACTGGGACCCGCGGGAAGACCAGGAAGTGGTTAACATGTACCTCCTCTAAAACATGACGTGAAAGAAAAGCCAGTAAACTAAGACATTGACTATTGTGAGTGGCACCCCTATCCTCACGAACTCCCAGAATGTCAAAGTGTCCCCTGATTTCATCTCCGCATTCTGTATTATGATCACATTGCTGGCAGCCCCCAGAATGGACAGGTTGCCGGCAATAGTGCTTCCTGCTGCCAGCGCCAGCATTCCCTTTGTTGAGGCTTCTAGCTGAGTTAACATAGGTAAATATAGCGCAACAAGCGGGACATTGGAAATAAACTGACTCAGAAGAACACTTATAATGAATATCATACTTACCGAGGCTATATTCAAGTGCATGGCCTCCAGAATGCTTTGGAAAAAGCCGGAATCCCACACACTTTCCATCAGTACAAACATGGCAGCAAAGAAAATCAGCGTATGCCAGTCTATGTCCCTGACGATTGACAGCCTTTTGGGACTGAACATGATGATAGGAAAGGCAGATATTAGCGCTATGTAGGTTAGTCTGAAATTAATCCCTGCACCTGCAGATACCACTATTATCTTCGCCACTATCAGGGTAACTAATAGGGTCAGCGAGATTTTGGACAGGGTGGCCAGCTTTTGGTCCTTTATAAACTCCTGGGAATGGTTCAGCGGCTTGCTGTTGAAATGGCTTCGATAAAAGAGCCGTAGCAAAAGATAGGCCAGAAAAAGGTTCACCAGTGTTGCGGGCAGCAGAAATTTGAAAAAGGTAACAAAGGGGTTCTCAATACCACCGTTGATTACAATCAACAGGTTCTGCGGGTTGCCTATGGGGCTCATGGCGCTGCCTATGGTGACTGCAAAGGCCAGGGTCAGGAGCAAAATCTTGGGGTTTAAGTCATTCTTCTTAGCCAGTAGCAGGACGACCGGCGTTCCTATGATTGCCAGCGTGTCGTTCATCAAAAATGCGGATAGTATGCCCATCCCAAACAGAACGAGAAGTATCAGGCCGTCTAATGATTTTGCTCTCCCGAAGAACTTGTGGGATAAGTGCGAAAGATAGCCGCTCTCTTCCAGGGCCTGTCCCACAATGAACATTCCAAACAAGAACAATATCACATTGAAATTTATGGCTTTCAATGCGTCCGGCGGAGAAATCTGTCCTGTTGCTAAGACTCCCAGGGCACCCAGCAGCATCACCTGCCATATCTGGAGTCTTACTTTTCCTATGTGCCTTACTGCAATCAGTACGAATACGACTAACAGAATTATTACTGAGACCATCTTATAGACCTGCGACTATATGCTGACTGGCATTTGTTCTGCTTTGGGGCATATTCAGGTGAATATTATGCCTCAGAAGTGGCCAGGGATGGCCAGATGAGCCAGCAATCAAAAAGTTCATGGCCTGCTAAATCATAGCAGAGTAAAAGCGCCGTGTGTAGTGGGGTAGTGCTGAAATAAGGAGCAGTTGTGGTTGACAACCAAGCCCAAGGGTATCATAATATTTAGGGCGTGGGAGGTAGACGGGCAAGACAATTTGCAGACAGGAAGGACGTAGGTCAAGGATTATGGAGATTAAACGTAGAAAGCGCTCGCGTCCCAAACCTATCTCGACCCCAGCCAGCGATAATGTCGGAATCCACCCAAGTCAGGTCCATCACAAAGAAGAGACAAACAAACAGCTTGTTCGAAAGCTGGACGGAACACAAGAAATCGTAGACAAATATGGAAGTGATAAAACTGCCCTGATTCAGATTCTCCTGGAAATTCAACGGGAAAACCGCTGGCTTCCCAGAGACGCTTTACTGTACGTCAGCGAGAAGCTAGACGTTCCACTAAGTCAGGTTTATCGAATTGCTACTTTCTATACAGCCTTTAGTTTGATCCCCCAGGGGAGACACCGTGTTTGCGTATGCATGGGTACTGCCTGTCATGTGCGCGGTTCCCCCCGCCTTTTGGACCTGGTGATCAATGCTCTAAATCTCAGTCCCGGGGAAACTAGTCCAGACCGCAAATTCACCCTTAGCACAGTAAACTGTCTTGGCTGCTGCGCCTTAGGCCCCGTGCTGCAAGTTGACAGCGAATACCACGGTAATCCATCTGCGGAAGATGTTAAGAAGATCGTCGCCGGCTGCGATTAGCTACGGAAGGAAAGTAACTATGAATCGGCTAAGCTCGCCTGCTGCCCTTGAAAGAGCCAGAAAGCGGATATTATCCCGAAGAGACCCGGACAAGCCTTGCATTACCGTCTGCTCCGGCACAGGTTGCCATTCATATGGCTGTGATAAAGTCTCCGCCGCCTTCGTCGATGAGCTTGCCAAGAATGATCTCCAGGGTAAGGTAGATGTGCGTCGGACTGGCTGCCATGGCTTCTGTGAAAGAGGGCCTGTTGTAGTCATTGTCCCAGAGGAAATCTGCTATCTCAGAGTAAAGCCAGAGGATGTTCCTGAAATTGTTTCTACGACCTTGGTGGGCAAGCGGTTAGTTGACCGGTTGCTGTATGTGGACAGTAATGGGCAGAAGATAGCACACGAAGGCGATATACCCTTCTATAAACGCCAGATGCGGATTGTCCTGGCCAGTAACAGACTTATAGACCCGAAGAGCATTGACGATTATATCGCCCTGGGTGGTTATTCTGCTTTAGCCAAGTCTCTTTTTAAGATGAGTCCTGAGCAGGTGCTGGAGGAAGTAAAGCGGGCTAACCTAAGGGGTAGGGGTGGCGGAGGGTTCCCTGCCGGGGTTAAGTGGGAAAGCACTCGCAATGCCCCAGCAGCCACAAAATATGTTATTGTCAACGCTGATGAAGGTGACCCCGGGGCCTTTATGGACAGAAGCTTGCTTGAGGGTAATCCACACAGTGTCTTGGAAGGCCTTATCATCGGTGCTTATGCCATTGGCTCCCATGAAGGGTATGTTTACGTACGTCAGGAGTATCCCTTGGCTGTGGAGAATCTCTCCATTGCCCTAAGTCAAGCACGAGAGTATGGGCTTTTGGGGGAAGACATCCTCGGCTCTGGTTTCGATTTCGATGTCATTGTACATCGAGGCGCTGGGGCTTTTGTCTCCGGTGAATCTAGCGCCCTGATGACTGCTATAGAGGGAGCGGTGGGGGAGCCCAGGCCAAAGTACATCCACACTGCGGTGAGCGGGATAAGGGGACAGCCGAGTAACCTGAATAACGTGGAAACCTGGGCTAATGTGCCTCTCATAATCAATCGGGGCTCTGGCTGGTTTACCAGCATCGGCACCGCAGGGAGCAAGGGAACGAAGATCTTCGCTCTGGTGGGCAAGGTGAATAATACCGGGCTGGTGGAAGTGCCTATGGGGATGAGTCTAAGGGAGATCATCTATGACATAGGTGGTGGTATCCGTCAGGGAAAGAAATTCAAGGCGGTTCAAACAGGTGGCCCCTCAGGCGGGTGTATCCCGGAAAGCCTGCTTGACCTTCCTGTGGACTTTGATGAGCTTACCAGAGTGGGCTCTATGATGGGCTCAGGCGGCATGATTGTAATGGATGAAGATAACTGTATGGTGGATATAGCCAGGTATTTCACCAACTTTTTGGGTGACGAATCCTGTGGCAAATGTGTGTCCTGCCGTATGGGGATCGGGCAAATGATCAAGATACTGGATAGGATTTGCCAGGGGAAAGGCCAGAAAGGGGACGTCGAGCTCCTGGAGGAGCTAGGTGAGGTGGTCAGAGATGTCTCCTTATGTGCTCTGGGGAAAACGGCACCTAACCCGGTGCTTAGCACCATCAAGTACTTTCGGGATGAATATAAGGCGCATATTGAGCAGAAGCGTTGTCCCGCTGGCGTCTGCAAGGCACTCATATCGTACTACATCCAACCAGACAAGTGCCAGGGCTGTATGATTTGTCTCAGGAGCTGTCCGGTGGAGGCCATCACAGGCGGCAAAGGTTTAGTTCATATTGTTGACCAGAAAAAGTGCACCAAATGCGGGACTTGCCTTGAAGTGTGTCCACCGCGCTTCGCTGCTGTAACGAGGCTTTCTGGAGAGCCAATCCCGGCAGCACCTTCTCTGGGGACTAAGGTATTGCGCCCGAAAGGAAAGCAGCAATGAAAAAGGTGCGATTGAATATTGACGGCAAAGATGTTGAGTCCCAGGAGGGAGTGACTGTCCTTGAAGCAGCCCGGAGTGCCGGGATTAACATACCTACACTTTGTTACCATGAGAAACTCTCTCCTCATGCTGCTTGTGGGATTTGCACCGTGGAAATATCAAGGGGCGGGAAGAGCAGGCTGGTTCTTTCCTGCATCTACAATGTGGAAGATGGACTGGTTGTGAAGACACAGACTCCCAGAGTGGTCAAGAACCGCAAGTTGCTGATGGAGCTAATGCTGGCGTCTTCTCCGGTGATAGCAGACCTGGCTCGCCAATACGGGGTAGAGAAGCCCAGGTTTGAGGACAAAATAACCCAGTGTGTGCTTTGTGGACGGTGTGTGCGTTACTGCAATGAGGTCAAGAAGGCCAACGCCATAACGTTTGTCGGGAGAGGCATAAACCGCAAGGTGGCCTTTGTTGACGAAGCAGTATCTAAAGGGGTCTGTCTGAATTGCCGGGAGTGCTTTGGCCTTTGCCCTACAGGTAAGATTCCCCGGGAAACCGATACCGTTTGCTTTGATGGCCTAACAATCCAAGATGTTCTGTTCGGTAAAGAAGACAAGAAGCATTAGTTCTGTGGAATCTCGATAGTGCTGTTTTGGCAGGGGGCTGGTGGACACCCACCAGCCCCCTAATTCTTCCAAGGGTAAAGCATAGAGGGTATCCTTAAATATGCTCAGAATACTGAAAACTGTATGATATGTTCTGGACAGCTCATTAAAGGTCTTTGACAGCTGGTCATTCGGGATATATAATCGGTCTGTCTCACTGACAAGCTACACTCGTGAAAGCAAGATATAATGCTTGCTCTCGTGATGTGGAAGGAGGTCAGGTCATGTCGATCAAAATTGACCAGTCTAAGTGTATAGGGTGTTGCGTGTGCGTTCTATCTTGTCCTACCTATGCACTGTTTGTTCCCTGGGAGACCTTCCAGTGTATAGTCGACCGCGATTTGTGTAACCAGTGCCTGGAATGCATAGACTACTGCCCTACGGATGCAATCGAGGAGGCCTAGGATGGAGAAGAAGAATTGTGATGTGGTGGTGATAGGTTCTGGCATCGGCGGCTTGTGTGCCGCCGCCAAGTTGAGCTACGCTGGGTACAAAACTATAGTGTTAGAAAGGATGCCCATTCTAGGTGGGCGCTATACCTATGTTGACTACAAAGGGTACCACGTTAAACGTGGTGTTCCTGCCCTTTATTATGGACAGAGAGATCCATCTTTAATCACTCTGAAAGATGTACACGGAGACGTAGATTTCGAGATGAGACAAATTCCCTCGCCTAAATGGCGGATTGGCGGGAAAGATTACCAACTGCCGGAAAAAGGTGGTTTATGGCACTTAATAAGTCTGGTGAGCCGTGACAAGCAGGAGGAAGAAAAGGTAATTGCAGAGCTTAGACGCGTTTTCACCTGGCGTGAGCCATCTGATCAAATCACTTTTGGTGAATGGCTTCTGGGGGCAACTGACAACCGGACCATCTATGCCATCCTAAATAGCTGGTGTGTCCAGGTGATGGGCGCTAATGCAAACGAGGTTGCCGCCGGTGAGTCGGTAAGATGCTTCCGCAATTTTACTGGTACACAACATCTTATTCCCCAAAATGGCCTTAAAACTATCATAGAGTCTCTGGCCAAAGTGATCACAAGTCGCAAGGGAGAGCTTCTGACGCGGGTGAAGGCTCATAAAATACTTGTTCGTGCTGGCATGGCAAAAGGAGTCGAGGCCAGAGGGCCTGATGGTGAGCTTCAAATCGAAGCCAAAGTGGTGATAAGCAATATTGGGCCAAAAAAGACGGTAGAGCTTTCTGGAGAGCAACATTTTGATCGGGGTTATGCTGAGGAGGTTAAAGCCCTGCAACCGTTAACTGGTTTGCATTTGTTTGTAACTAGCAACGGTCCTCTGTATGACTGGCCGGGAGGGCTTTATACTATCGAGACTCAGAGAGCCGTTGTCTGGATAGATTGGACTCTGATCTGGCCCGAATTTTCTCCCAAAGGTAAAAACTTAATGTCCTTCTATCTGAAACCGGAGCATCGCTTTGGGTATAATCCCCAGAAGGAATATGAAATTGGCATGGCAGATCTAGTCGCAACATTTCCCCGTTTCAAGGAGCAGGGTGGTGAAGTACTGCAGGCCCGTCACTATCAAGGAGAGTGGCCCTTTGCTCGCGCTCTCCCTAGCTCCGAACGGCATCAGAAAACGCCGGTGGAAAACCTCTATAATGTGGGCGATGCAGTAAATCCGCAAGGCTGGATTGGCGGCTCCGGTGCCGCTCAAAGTGGCCGGATGGTAGCTGAAGACATAATGAAAAGAAATAAAGTTTGAGCGGTCGGGAGCCGGTTGCCACGGTTAGTTATAGGATATCAAGCGAAGACAATATCCGTCTTGGCCTCTAACGCAATCACATGAAGGCCATCATCTGGTCTGATAGTATTTAATAAGTTTGTCGATGGCACTGACTGTGCGCTGAATGGAGGGATAGCAGGGCAGACCAGCCTCTGAGCACATCTGCTGCACCTTGAGGAACTCGTGATAAGACTCAGTGGTATGGATCGCATGTACTACCAGCGCAGTTGGTATTTTCACCTCTTTGGCAGCGCATATAAAAGCTTCGACAAGGGGCTCCAGCAGTTTTTGCTCCACTAAGGTAGCATGAGTTGACTCTACTTTCAAGTGTAAAATGAGCAGGTCTATTCCTGGCCAACTGCCCACTACTCTAACAGCTTGAGCCACCTTTTCGGGAGAGAGATAGAGCAAGTTGAAATCTACTGGGTTAGTGAATATATTACCAGTTACTGGCATGATCTTCTTGAGTTCGTTTTTAATTGTCTCTGGTAGTGGTGGCAGGAGTAGCCCAAATCTATAGCAATCGTCGGCTGCCAGAACCGTTGTCCCTCCCCCAAAACCCATCATCGCCGCTTTTCTGCCGGCGGGATGTTTCATAAGAAGCAAGGCTAGCGCTATGTCCAAACACTCGTCAATACTGTAGGCCTGGATGGCCCCAGCCTGCTTAAAGAGACTGTCCCAGATCTGCTTAGTACCGGCTAGTGAACCTGTATGCGAGAATGCTGCTGCAGCGCCAGCCTCGCTTTGCCCGCCTTTGAGCGCTATTACTGGTTTGGCCTGAGCCGCCGCCTTGAGTGCCTGGAAGAAACGTCTTCCGTCTTTAACACCCTCAATGTAGGAGATAATGACCCTGGTTCCAGGGTCATGTGCAAAGTGCTCCAGCAGGTCGGTCTCGTTTATGTCTGCAGCATTACCGTAGCTAATTATTTAGCACGGAAAGGCCCACCCTGTTAAGAGCCGAGCCGAGGACGGCGTTTCGGTTGAACAAGAACCTGCCCCGGATAAAACTGTGCCTGCACTTGACAATTGGCTAGGAGCTATTAATATTAAGGCAAGTACTAAAATCATACCGCTATTCTGGCGAGGCTGAGCCGCTCTATCAGCGCATCTGGGCTGAGCTTCGGAGTTAAAATCGAGGGATATGACTAAGGTTTTTGGCTGGCTGAAGCAATTGGTGCGGGGCAAGACCCTGGCCAGTCAGATTTTGCTTTATTTCTTCCTGGCTGCCTTTGTAGCATCGGCGGTGGTGGGCAGTTTAACCTATTTCACTGCACGGCACCGCATCAGGGATCAGTTGACAGGGCGATTTAGTGATAATGCCAGCCTGGTGACGTCGTATATAGCACAAACCCTCGCCACGGCCTACTATGACACCCAACTGCTCTCCTACAACTCGGTTATCACCTCGCCGACCGCTTCTCCGTCGGACAAAGTGCAGGAGATGGATAAGACTAAGTGGCTACATGGCCTGTTTGAGGATATCACATTGCTGAACTCGGAAGGAGTTCCCCTGGTCTCTACCGACAGTTCCGTAGTTGATTGGGAAGACACACAAAGGGTATTCCAGAAGGTTTTGGCAGGTCCTCCCTACCCCTCTATATCAGACGTTCAACATATGCCCGATCCGGACCACATGGTGATAATCATAGGTGCCCCGGTGTTTGCCTCGGGACTATTTGATCAGTGGGATGTGACCTCAGTCATCACTGCGCAGATGAACATGGAGCAAATTTGGCGGTTTACTGATAGTATGAAAATAGGTAAAACCGGCTATGTCGCCATGGTCGACAGCTCTGGTCAATACATCGCTCATCTGCATAAGGAGATGCTCTCTAATTACATGGCCAGCAAGACTGTGTCCGCCAAAGAAGGCAGCCTGTTCTCTTACCGGGAAGCCGAAGGGGAAGCCAAACGGACGGGATTGCTCGGTCAAACTATCTCGAATCCCTCCTGGGTGGACAAGGGTTGGCGGGTGGTGATTTCGCAGGATAGCAATGAAGCCTTTGCTTCTCTCAAATCGACTCTGTGGTTGATCTTGTGGGTGCTGTCCCTGGCGGTGGCGTTTTTCATGGTGATTGGTATACTGGTGAGCCGACGGCTAAGCAAACCGCTGCAACTGCTGGCCCAGGGCACGCAACGTATCGCCCGGGGTGACTTTTCCCATAGAGTGTCTATCAGACGCCGTGATGAGATCGGCGATCTGTCCCAGGCGTATAACGAAATGGCCGGCAAGTTGGAGCAGAGAGAAGCAGAGCGCGAGCACCTGCAACTGCTAAGAAAATCGGTGGTGCTCTGGGCTGGAGTGAGTGGTACCCTGTCGATGGAGAAGTTTATCTCTGGCCTGACAAAGATAGTTCTGGACAGCTTTGGGTGCGACAGCGTTTGGCTATTGTTGGTCAGGGAGCAGCGTCTGGAAAGCCGAGCGTTTTTGAGCCGCCGGCCAGAAGCCCATCGGACTGTTGAGAACGCTCTGGGACGGGACATCAACCAGGTGAGTTTTAACACTCAGTCCGATATCAACCTGTTCACCCAGGCCTTCAACTCAAGACAGCCTATCTTTGTGGAAGAGCCATCCTTGGCTGCGCAGGGTGTTATTCAGTGCCTGCTAGGCGGGGAGCCTGGGGTGGTGGTTGCTTTGCCTCTATGTGTAGACAAAGAATGTCTAGGCGTGCTGGGGATAGCACAGGCAGCGCCTTTTTCACCAGAGGTGCGGGAGATCATGCTCGCGCTCGCTTTGCATAGTGCCATCGCCATGGATAATGCTCGCCTCTATGAGACGGCCCAGAGGCGGAGTCAGGAAAAGGCCCGGCTCTACGAGCTGGCAGGAGTGATGAGTTCCAGCCTGGAGTTCCGCGAGGTGCTTGAACGGGCACTGGACGGAGTTATGTCCCTGGTGCCCTCGCCTGAGACAGCCTGGGCTGTCATTGCCAGCTTTGATGAGCAAGCTAGCACTATCATCTATGAAGCCAGCAAAGGTTTGCCTGACATCAAATTGGATGGTTTAAGGGTTCAGTTGGATGAACCGTCAAGACAGGAACTCGCCCATGTGTTGCAGGGCGAAGTCATAATGTACCAAGATATCACTCTGTCACCTGAGAAGCAACGCTTTCCCCATTACCTTGCTGAGATGATTGACCAGATCGGGATTAGGTCCTGGCTGACGATCCCATTGATGGTCAGGGGGCGCTCAATAGGGACATTGCGAGTATGCAACAAGCTGCCGGTGCTGCCTGCCGAAGAGCAACTGGAGGCGCTGCGCAACCTGGCCAATAACATAGCCATCGCCATGGATAATGCCCGTCTTTATGAGACGGCCCAGAGGCAGAGTCAGGAGAAGTCCCGGCTCTATGAGCTGGCAGGAGTGATGAGTTCCAGCCTGGCGTTCCGTGAGGTGCTTGACCGAGCGCTGGACGGAGTTATGTCCCTGGTGCCTTCGCCTGAGACAGCCTGGACTGTCATTACCAAATTTGATGAGCAAGCCGCCGTCTTCACTTATGAAGCCAGCAGAGGCGCGGGAGACATCGCATTGGAGACTCTCAGGATTCAGTGGGACGAAGCGTCAAGGAAGTGGTTTGCCCCCCTATTCGAGGGCAAAGTCATAATGTTTCAAGATATTACTCTGCTGCCTGAGAAGCAACGCTTTCCCTCTTTCCTTGCTGAGACGATGAACCAGTCTGGGATGAAGTCCTGGTTGACGATGCCATTGATGGCCAGGGGGCGCTTGATAGGGACATTGCGGATAAGCAACAAGCTGCCGCTGTTGCCTTCCGAAGAGCAACTGGAGGCGCTGCGCAACCTGGCTAACAACATAGCCGTAGCCATGGATAATGCCCGCCTCTATGCTGAAGAACGGCAGCGGTCGGCTGAGCTTAAGAACTTGGAGCAGCTCAAGACTGATTTCATGCTGGCTATCTCTCATGAGTTGAAGACGCCTCTGACCTCTCTGAGTGTTTCGTCCGGCCTGCTTCAGGAGGAGGTAAGTGCTGCGCAAGGCACACCTGTATACAGACTTTTGAAGGGAATTGTCAGCAGTGTAGAAAGGTTGAACCGGCTGGTCACTGACCTGTTGGAAGCAGCCCGTCTGGAGAGCGCTGCTGTGGAGCTAAACTGGGAGTTCGCCGATATTGTCCCTACGGTGATGGCAGCCACCGCCCCTTTAGAGCCTCTGATGGAATCGAAGAGACAGCAATTTGTTATGAGGGCTCCGCCAAATAGTCTTTGGGCCCGGGTGGATTTGCAGCGGCTGGAGCAAATTGTCACCAATCTGCTCTCCAACGCTCATAAATTCACCCCAGAGGGTGGCCAGATTCAGCTTGTTCTCAGAGAAGAGGAGGATAACTTTATCCTGGAGGTGAGTAACACAGGCCCGGGTATCCCTGAGGAGGAGCAACAGCGTATCTTTGAGCCATTCTATAGGGCTAGAGGAATGCCCAGACACACCGGCAGCGGGCTAGGTCTGACTATAACTAGCCGTCTGGCTAAGTTGCACGGTGGCAGCATCACTGTGCACAGCCAGCCGGGGCAGGGGGCTACTTTCACTGTCACCATTCCCAAAGGGGCTGTGAAACAGGATAAGACCGGGGGAAGATGATTACAGTGTGGAGCAATAATCCGGCGTGGCTTTGCTGTTGATACGATGCGCCTCGTCGAAACCCGTCGCGCTCATTTTATCCTTTGGAAACCCCAATAGCACCTACCAGTCCTCAAAGTAATATACAGGGCAACGATACCATTTTCGGTAACGCTTATTAGGAGTTAATTAGCTTCATTGACAGCAATCCCCAACTGCTCTAGGGTAATATCCAAAACAGTAGGAGTGGCGTGAGAGCAAAAATCCTGGGTATAAGTGCCAATGTAGTCATTCTGGGTATAGTGAGCTTCATCGCCGACCTCAGCAGCGAGATGATGATGCCACTTCTGCCCCTGTTCATCACCGCAATTGGTGGGGGTGGCCTGGCTATCGGCTTGATAGGTGGGGTAGGTGATGGTTTCTCCAGCCTGCTACAAGTTTTGTCAGGCTACTGGTCTGACAGGTTTTCCAAAAGAAAGCCATTTGTTTTCGTTGGCTATGCCATCTCAAGCGTTTTCAAGCTCGTCTTAGCGCTTTCCAACGTCTGGCAGCAGGTCTTGGGCGCACGTGTCTTTGAGAGAGTGGGCAAGGGCCTGCGGTCAGCTCCCAGAGATGCCATTATTGCCGACTCCACGGACCAGAGCATCAGGGGCAGAGCGTTTGGGCTGCATCGGGCACTGGACACGGGCGGGGCAGTGATGGGCTCGCTGTCCGCATTAATCCTGTTTTGGTTTCTTGGACTTGACATAAGAGCTATACTGGTGGTGGCGGCAGTGGTGGGCTTTGCTGCCCTGTTGCCGTTTCTCTGGGTGAAGGAAAAGCAAAAGGAGCCACGCAAGGCGAGTCTAACCATCGCTGTCAGAGGTCTCCCCAGTCGATTTAGGCTGTTCCTCCTGGCAAGCACTGTCTTCGGTCTGTCCAATTTCACCTATATGTTTTTCATACTCAGGGCGCGGGACTTTTTCCTCAAAGAGACTGGTGAAAGAGAGGCGATGGCGGCAGCAATAGGGCTTTATGTCCTGTACAATGTGCTTTATGCTTTGCTGGCCATGCCTATGGGTTCGCTGTCTGACCGGTTTGGCAGAGGGAAAATCCTGGTGGCAGGCTACTTCTTGTTCGCCGTCACCGCCTTTGGCTTTGCCCTGGTAAACTCTCTGGCCTGGTTTTTCGTCCTCTTTGGACTGTATGGACTTGTCCAGGCCATGGTTGATGCTACTCAAAGAGCCTTTGCCTCCGACCTGGCATCAGAAGAGAGCCGGGGCACAGCTCTGGGCACATTCTATGCCTGCACCGGCGTGGCTGCCATAGTTGCCAGCCTGGTCGCCGGACTACTGTGGGTGATGGGGCCAGCAGTCGCATTTGTCTACGGAAGTGCCGTCGCTCTGCTGGCTGGCGCACTGCTGCTAGTGATTGTGCGGTCGGGTAAGCAGCCGGTTCGACTTTAGCAGTAACGCCCGTAGGGAACTCTTTCCCTCCCCGCCTCGTCTTATTTCTTGAGTCTGATAAAAACTAAGGAGGGTTGCCGTGAAGAGTGGAAGACTATTGCTTTTCATTGTGCTGAGTCTGTTGCTGGTTCTCCCTCTCATCCCAGCTTGTGGTGAAAAAGCGCAGGCGGCGGAAAGCTATGTGGCCCTGATTCCCAAAGTCTTGCATGCTGGCGAGAAGGAATCGGTATCCCTCTCTTTGTTTCATAATGATAGCCTGACAACAGGGAAGGTAGAGGTCATCCTCGCCAAGGATGGCAATACCATCGTTAGCACCAGCGGTAATATCAAAGGGAAGGGCAAACTGGAGTTCCTGGTTCCTGATGTCGCTCCTGGAAGCTACGTGTTCCAGATCAAGGGTGATGGCTTTAAGGACAGTGCCACCATCAGCGTGGAGACCAGCCAGCTTGTCTTTCTGGAGACCGACAAGCCAATCTATAAGCCGGGCCAGACCATTGAAATAAGGGTGATGTCCCTCAACTCGGAGCTTTTGCCCGTAAGTCGCAATCTCGTCATAGAGGCCGAGGATGCCAAAGGGATCAAGGTGTTCAAGAAAGATGCCAATACCGACGAATATGGCATGGCCAGCCTGGAGTTACCACTTTCAGAGGAGCCTAACCTGGGCGTGTGGAAGATAACCGCCCTGACCGATGAGAAAGTCGCTGAGCTTGATGTCAGGGTTGAAGAATACGTGCTACCCAAGTATGAAGTTACGGCCGACCTGGTCAAGGACTGGTTCCTGGTCAATGAGTCCATCACAGGCAATGTGGCCGCTGAGTACAGCTTTGGCAAGCCGGTCAAAGGGGAACTGGAGATTACCGCTTCTAAATACGTCGGCAAATGGCAGGTGTTTCAGACTCTCACCAAGGAGATAGACGGCCAAACCGACTTTCAGATTCAGCCGGCGGGGTATGTGGCTGGTGTGCCTGAGGCCAAAGGGATGGGCAATGTCATGCTGGAGGTGGTGGTCAGGGAGCCTGCTACAGGCTATGAGCAAAAAATAACCAAGCTTATTACTGTTGCTGCTACCCCGCTATCCATACAGATCATACCGGACAGTCCGGTTTTCAAGCCATCGTTGCCCTTTGGCTTTTTGTTGTTGACAGAAAGCCCTGACAACAAGCCTCTGGAAGCCGCAGTAGAACTTAACATAACCTATTTAAATAAGGAATTCCAGCAGATATCCAGTGAGAAGAAGCAAGTTGACACGGTGAAAGGTAAGGCACTGGTGAGCATAACTCCGCCGGAGGACAGCGCTGCCCTGGTGATAGATGCCAGTTCCGGCGATAGCTCTGCCACCAAGGCTCTTCAGGCTGGTTATTCACCGTCGGGGAATTTCATCCACCTGGAGCAACTCACTACCGGCTCTCTCAAAGTGGGGGCTTCAGTTGCGTTCCAGGTTTACTCTACCTCCGAAGCCACCAATTTCTACTATGAGGTTGTCTCGCGAGGCAGGGTGGTATTCACCGATTACACCAGGAGCCGCAACATAGTCTTCAGGCTTACTCCTGAGATGGCCCCCTCTTCAAGGCTGCTGGTCTATCAAATTTTGCCCAACAGCGAGGTAGCCGCTGACTATATGCCTTTCGATGTTGAGGCAGGCTATCCTCAAAACGTCTCCGCCCAGTTCAGTCAGGATGAGGTAACACCTGGAGAAAATCTGGAGGTCAATGTCAAGACCGAGGGAGAGGCTAAGGTGGGGCTGGCGGCAGTTGACCGCTCTGTCTTCATATTGGCCGAAAACCGGCTCAACTTGCAGCAGGTGTTCGATGAGCTGGAGAGGCTCTATATGACGCCGCAGGCGGAGCTTCACGAAGTTTCGGTCTATTCCCAAATAGATACCATGGGTGCCAAAGAGACCTTTGACCAGGCTGGGGTGATGGTGCTCACCAACAAAAAGGTGCCCGAAGGTATGCAATATCAGCAGGGTGGTATATGGCGGGAAGGGGGAGGTGTGTTTTTTGATGCCAAGGGTATGCCTTTGCCCATGGCCGTACCCGCGCCGATGGCTACTCAGACACCCGGGCCGACAAACACGGCCGGATCTGATGCAGGGCTGGCTGAAGTCCAGCGCGTCAGACAGTATTTCCCGGAGACCTGGCTATGGACTGAGCTTATGACCAATGCCGATGGTAATGCCACTCTGGCTGTCCAGGCACCTGACAGTATTACCACCTGGATGCTTCGCGCAGTGGCTATGTCCAAAGACAAGGGGCTGGGTATAGCCGAGGACCAGCTTACGGTCTTTCAGCCCTTCTTCCTCACTGTTGACCTGCCCTACTCGGCGATAAGGGGGGAGGAGTTGCCGGTCAAGGTCTCCATCTATAACTACCTGGATACAGAGCAGACTGTCCAGGTTGGACTGGAGCAGGCCGACTGGTTTGAAATGCTGGATACTTCCAGCAAGCAGATTACGATTGCTCCCAATGACATCGGCGGTGCCCAGTTCAACATACGGCTCACCAAGCTGGGCGTGAACCAGTTGAAAGTCACCGCCAGAAGCGGTCAGGCCGCCGATGCTGTGATTAAGGACATGATCGTGGTGGCCGAGGGGGTATCGCGGGAGATGGTGGATAACCTGGTGGCAGCCGCCGGAAAATCATACCAGGTGGACACCTCAATCCCTGATAATGCCATTGAAGGCTCGGGGAGAGCCTATATTGCAGTAACCGCCAGCTACCTGGCCCAGACCATAGATGGCCTGGACCAGCTTCTCCAGATGCCCTATGGCTGCGGCGAGCAAAACATGATCCTGTTTGCCCCTGATGTCTATATCACCAAGTATCTTGAGGAGTCAGGGCAGCTTAAACCCGAAATCATGGCCAAAGCGGAAAAGCTGATGCTCACCGGCTACCAGAGAGAGCTGACCTATCGCAGAACCGATGGCAGTTTCTCCGCCTTCGGGCAGAATGATGATGAGGGTAGTCTGTGGCTCACCGCCTTTGTACTCAAGACCTTCTCCCAGGCCAAAGGCATTATCTACATAGATGATGAGATGCTCGGCCAGGCCCGCGACTGGATCACTAACCACCAGAAGGCGGATGGCTCCTTTGAGTCGGTGGGCTTTGTGCACCATCAGGATTTGATGGGGGGTCTTCAGGGGAAGACTGCTCTCACTGCCTACGTGGCCATCGCTCTTCTGGAGGCAGGCGAGCACGCCAGCTCTGCAAAGGCCATCAGTTATCTGGAAAGCAAGCTGGGTGAGATAGATGACTCCTATACCATGGCCATCACCACCTATGCCCTGGAGTTGGCGGGCAGCGCGCTAAAGGATGAGGCCCATACCAAGCTCATGGCGCTGGCTAAGGAAGACGAGAACGGTCTGCACTGGGGTGATAGTGAGGTTATAGTCGAGCCTGCGGTGGGCGAAAAAGCTATGCCTATGCGTCAAGAGTTTATGTCATCCCAGCAGATACCCAGCAGCGAGATCGAGGCCACCGCCTATGCCACACTGGCTCTGACCAAGCATGCCGATGTTCTCAATGCGGGCAAAGCGGCCAAATGGCTGGTATCTCAGCGCAACGCTGAGGGCGGTTTTGGCTCCACTCAGGATACTGTGATGGCTCTCCAAGCTTTGACTAACTATGCCCAGGGGGCTGCTGCCGATGTTGACCTGACTCTGCACATACAGGGTGGAGGTGAGGCGCACAATCTCAGCATAAACCAGAAGAACTACGATGTGCTCCAGATTGTGGAAGTGCCCCTGAACCAGACGCTGACCATAGATGTCCAGGGTAAGGGGGAGGCTGTGGTGCAGGTAGTAAAGAGGTACAATCTGCCTAAGCCGGAGGAAGGAACACCGGTCTTTGACATTACCGTGGACTATAGCGCCGACCAGGTAGAGGTAAATGACATACTGGGCGTCTCCGTAAAGCTGACCTACAACCCACCCCTGTCCCTGCCCCTGAAGGCGGAGATGGTGGTGCTGGATGTGGCTGTGCCCACAGGATTTGAGCCAGTCCGGGAATCCCTGGACGCACTTTTGACCGACACGGTCAAGCGCTATGATGTGGCGGCCAGGAAAGTCATCTTCTATCTGGAGGACCTGACACCCGGACAAAAAGTGTCCTTCAACTTCAATGCCAAAGCGCTTTATCCGGTGCGGGCGAAGGAAACCGCCTCTCAGGCCTATTCCTACTACAACCCGCAGATGCAGGGGGAGACCCAGAGCCAGGCGGTGACCGTGGTGGAGTGAGTGTAAATAGTTCTGGAATTTCAACGATAAATATATGTAGGGGCGACCGGCCGGTCGCCCCTGGACTCTTGCAGGGAATGCTATAGAGGGATAAACTGGTTGTATAGACCGACCGGAGGAGGACTATGAACGGGTGCAGAATATTGTTGGTTTTACTTATCCTGCTTGTGGCTTTTTCTGCATGTTCTCAGAGGGGAAATACTCCGGTTGTAACACAAACACCATCACCTGCCTCCACTTCCGTCACACCCACAACGACTACCGACGGTTTAATTAATAATCCGGTTGAATTGAAGATCAAAGAGTTGAAGGCAGCGGGCAAAACGGATGAGGAAATAGTGGTGGAGTTGGAGGCGTTGGGAATGGGCTGGATGCCAAGTACGGGTGCCATGTGGATAGGCCGGACTCCTTCGGCGGAAGAGTTGAAAAATCTGCCCCCTATGAAATACCCATTTCGAGATTCATCTGAACTAGATGTAACGCCCACTCAACAACCACCCACAGGTGGCGATGTGCAGTAGTAGCTTATCCGTCTTAGCCAATATTCCCATGGAGCGGCCATGGTCCCGGATTCTTTTGGGATTGACAACGGCTACTGCTAAACTCGCTTCATCTAAGGCATCCTTGAGAGCCTGCTCCAGTCCTCCGGTAGCTTCCATCACAATAAGCTTGGGATTGATAGCTTTAAGCTTAGCTACTGCTTTGGCTATCCCACCTTTATTATTCTTATACTGCCAGATTTGTCCGGTGGGATAAGCCGCCATGTCCAAATTATCCTGCGAGATATCAATACCTATGTAAAGCTTTTCTTCTTCCACTGTTTGCTTTCCGTCCCTTCTCAATGTTAGGCCCGTCCTTGCAAGATACGGTCTTAGATGTTATTCTAGACCTGACAACTGTTCGGGCTTGTTTCCTGAGGGGGTGCCGTGACCTCGCTACAATCTCGGTTTCTATCAACCTAGGGTGGTTCGGTCTACGGCACCCAGGTCTTACTTATAATACCATCTAATCAACATACAAGGGTGGGTGAAGTGAAACAAACCCACCCTACATACTAATCACCAAAGCACGTGTCCACGGAGCGGGCACTTTGTATCAAGGGTTCATCCAATGGGACTAGCCTCGGCCCCTGAGCCACATCCTCCAAAGACACTTTAACCAATGAGCTGCCACTCACTGCTACCATGTAGCCAAACTCCTCTTTTGCTATCATATCCACCGCCTTGGCTCCCAGCCTGGTCGCCAGCACCCTGTCGAAGGGTGTTGGCGTCCCCCCTCTTAGGAGGTGCCCCATAACAACAGTGCGGGTTTCAACGCCTGCCAATTTCTCGATTTGCGAGCCTACCACAAAACCTACGCCCCCCAAGCGAACCGGGTCCGTACTCTCTTTCACGGTTCTTTGTACTACTACGTCCCCGCCTTTCGGCTTCGCCCCCTCCGCCACCACTACAATGCTGGACCGTTTACCCTTTCTATTTCTCTCCTTCACTTTCTCGGCTATGATGTCCACATCGTAAGGAATCTCTGGAATAAGCACAATGTCGCCTCCGCCGGCAACGCCCGCATGGAGTGCAATCCATCCGGCGTTATGTCCCATGACTTCCACTATCATAGCCCGGTGAAGAGCTTGCGCAGTGCTATGTATCCTATCAATGCCCTCTGTAGCAATGTAGACGGCAGAATCAAAGCCGAAAGTGATATCGGTTCCTCTCAGGTCATTGTCTATGGTCTTGGGCACTCCAACAATGGGAATCCCGTCTTTGAAAAGCCTATGCGCTATGGCCAGGGTACCGTCCCCTCCTATACACACCAGGCACTCTATGCCCAGGCTTTTGGCATTGGCAATGGCTGTATTCGAGCAGTCCTCGAACTCCAATTTGTCACCCTTTTTAACGGCATAGCTGTAAGGATTATCTTTTTTCGAGGTGCCCAGTATGGTGCCACCAAGTGTCAGTATCCCTGAGACATCGTCATAGTGAAGTCTGCGATGGCGATTGTGTATCAGCCCCTTGTAGCCATCTTCGATGCCTATGACATCCATTCCGTATTCAAGGATGGCCTTCTTGGTGACTGCTCGTATGACAGCGTTTATGCCCGGGCAATCTCCTCCTCCCGTAAGAATACCAATCTGACGTTTCTTTTCCATAAACAGACCTCAGATTAAAATTTAATTGTGCTATGTGTGGATATGCTCAAGATTTCAGGGCGAGTGCCACTCGCCCCTACGGCCCACCCAAACCCCCGCCACTTGGAACAACACCAGCATGTTAGATTACTCCGAAATATAGCGCCTGCGAAGGGAAAATGCAAGCGGTGGTGGAAAGGTGGCAGTCAGCCAGGGTTCCACAGAGGACGAAAACGTTTATAATAAGAAGTCATGATAGATAATAAAATGCTGGAACGCCGCACCAAGATTGTCTGTACCCTCGGCCCGGCTAGCAACTCCCCCGATGTCATCGAGGGGATGCTGAAAGCCGGCATGAATATCGCCAGATTTAACCTGGCCCATGGTACTTTAGCCGAGCACAGCCAGGTTATCAAAACGGTCCGCCAGGTCAGTCAAAAGCTGGGACTCACCACGGGCATTCTGCCCGACCTCCCCGGATTGAAGCGTAAAAGCGGGAGCATCAAAGAGGTCTTCGGGGAGCATCTACGATTTGCCCTCTCTGAGAATGCCTCCTTTGTCGCCCTCTCGTTCATTTCTTCAGCCAGCCAGGTAAAAGAGGTTAAGGAACTGCTTGCAGAAATGAACGCTGACATACCCCTCATTGTCAAGATAGAGAAGCCTGGGGGTTTGGATGAGGCTGACGCCATCCTTGAGCTTTGCGACGGGATAATGGTAGCACGGGGCGACCTGGGGCTTCAGATAAAGATAGAGAAAGTGCCGCTGGCACAGAAGCAGCTCATAAAGAAGGCTAACCACTGTGGCAAGCCAGTCATAACAGCCACTCAGATGCTTGAGTCTATGGTCGAGTCGCCCACCCCTACCAGAGCAGAGGCCACCGATGTGGCCAATGCGGTGCTGGACGGCACGGATGCCGTGATGACCTCCGAGGAAACAACCATCGGCAAATACCCTGTCGAAGTTGTGGAGACGATGGTCAGAATAGTTTTAGAGGCTGAGCCTGCGATCCCCCATGAGCAGATACTCTATGGAACGGACAGAGACATTCTACTGGAGCTTAACGATGCCACGGCCAAGGCAGCCTGCCAGATGGCCCATCAATTGGGAGCCAAAGCCATCGTAACCTTTACCACGGGCGGAACCACCGCCTTGCGTGTGTCCAAATACAGACCTACTCAGCCCATCATCGCTGTGACACCTTTTGAGAAAATCCTGGGTCGGCTTTCATTGACTTGGGGTGTCTTTCCTGTAATGAGGCCTGAACCTCCCAGCCTGGAGAAGGTCTTTGACCTGGCAACAGAGGTTGCGACGGAAACAGGGGTAGCTAGAAAGGGTGACCTCATAATCATTACCGCCGGACTTCCCCTATTTGTCCCAGGAAACACCAACCTGGTCAAGGTGCATAGAATATAAAATCAATGGGGGACACCCCCATTATCCCCCGCCCGAGGGGCAAAGCCACTCGGGAATCCCCATTTTCGTACTCCCGTGCACAAGAAAGGCAGCAGACAGTTATTTGGAGAATGTCAACTGGTACGACGTCTGAAAGCCAACCTGTTTTTAGGGTGCGGGAACCACTCTTTCGATTTGGCTCAGGCTTGGGACATCTGCTTATTTTTTAAACGTCTTTTTAACAAAATATATTGCATTATCTACATCATTATGGTATCATCTCGCCACAAGCATAATTAGAGGGGCGATTTTTCGACTGCGAATGGGAGGTTATATGTTTACTAGCAAGGTTTATCAAAACAAAACCCGAGGCCTGGAAATGAGCGCCTCGTACAAGATAAGAATCTTTATCACAATATTTGAATAAGGAGGGTTCGATGCACCTGGCTATCGATGGGTATGGACGGGATCCCCATCTTATGGCAGACGAGGTCCTGATTCGCCAAATCCTTGATAGCTATCCTGCTGAGATAGGCATGACCAAGATCTGCGAGCCTTATGTGATGAGATATGTGGGTTCCAAACCAGAGGATTGGGGGGTGTCGGGGTTCGTAATGATCGCTGAAAGCCACATTAGCCTCCATACCTTCGTAGAAAGGTGCTTTGTCAACATAGATGTCTTCTCCTGTAAAGAATTCGATGCCGAGAAAGTTGTCCGCGACCTAACGGAAAAGCTAAAGCTAACCAGGGTGAAAAGTTACATTCTGCCCCGGGGGTTGGAATACCTGGGATGTAAAGATGGCCCCTCTGTGATAATAAAAGAGACTTCACTGCAAGCTACACGGAAGTAGGGGCATGAGCAAGAAAAATACTTTAAAGCGCCCGTTGTCCCCTTTCCTGTCTGACTGAGAAGTTGGCTGTGCCGCTATGACAAGCCAGCACTTTTACCCGCCACGTAACTTCGGCAATTTGCCCCCCGCCTATAGCGATTTCCAGGCCGCTCAGGTAGTAGTGCTGCCTGTGCCTTACGATAACACCACCAGTTGGAAGACCGGGGCACGAGAGGGACCTCAGGCCATCATTGATGCCTCACAAGAACTAGAGCTTTATGATATTGAACTGGGTTGTGAGGTCTGCCAGGTTGGTATTCACACCCTGACTGAGGTTATACCCGCCCAGGGCGGGCCGGAGCAGATGGTGCAGCGTGTCGAGGAGGTGGTGGGTGAGCTATTGGATAAAGGGAAAAAGCTGGCGATGCTGGGGGGAGACCATTCCATCACCGTGGGCGCTGTCCAAGCAGCCCGCCGGCGCTATCCCAAACTCTCCGTTTTGCAACTTGATGCCCATGCTGACCTGCGTGATGACTACCTGGGTACCGGCTACAGCAGTGCCTCTGTCATGAGGCGAGTCCTGGAAATTTGCCCTGCAGTTCAAGTCGGTATCCGCAGCTTGAGCCTGGATGAGCACCAGTTCATCTCGGAGAAGGGGCTGGAGCTTTTTTATGCTGACGAAGCTACCTTGACGCCAGACTCCATAGACCGAATTGTCTCACGCCTGTCTGCCGAAGTTTATATCACCATTGACCTGGACGTGTTTGACCCCTCCATCATGTCTGCGGTGGGCACTCCGCATCCGGGCGGGGTGGGCTGGCATGAGGTGCTGCGCCTGCTGAAAGCGGTGGCCCAGAGACGGCGAGTGGTGAGCTTTGACCTAGTGGAACTCAGTCCCAGGGAGGGGCCAGCCGCCTGTGCTTTTCTCACCGCCAAGCTGGCCTATAAGCTCATCGGGTATATCACCTTGCCCTCCCCCTGATTCTCCCCAAGTGACCTTTTTCATTGACAAGGAAGAGATTGTCAGCTACAGTATTTTAGTGAGGTAAATTTACGTGCGAGGCTCAATTCGCCTAGGAAAAATCTTTGGTATACCCATATGGCTACACTATAGCTGGTTCCTGATTTTTGCCTTTTTCACCATTTCCATGTCCTTGACTTTCCGTGACAGCTATGACTGGTCTACTACTCTGTGTTGGATGCTGGGTGCGGCCACCAGCTTGCTTTTATTTGCCTCAGTGCTGACCCATGAGCTATCCCACAGTATTATCGCCATACGTAACGGAGTGCCTGTTAAAAGTATTACTCTATTTATATTTGGCGGTGTGGCCCGCATCGGCCGTGAGTCCAGCCAACCCTCTGCTGAGTTTAGAATGGCCATAGCTGGTCCGCTATGCAGCCTGACCCTCGCCGGCCTCTTTGCCCTGATCTGGTGGCCCACTCATCACAGCAATGAGCCTGTCGGGGCAGTGGCAGCCTGGCTGGCTTGGATCAACGGTTCCCTGGCGGTCTTCAACATGATCCCCGGCTTCCCCCTGGATGGCGGCCGCGTGCTGCGCTCTATTCTGTGGGCCACCACCCACAGCTACCGCCGTGCCACCCATATCGCCACCCGCATCGGAAAGGGTGTGGCTTATCTTATGATTCTGGGTGGAGTGACACTCGTCTTCTTCGGGGATTGGTACAGCGGGCTGTGGCTGGCCTTCATCGGATGGTTCCTGGGCAATGCTGCCTCAACCAGCGATCGTCAGACTATGCTGCGCGATTCATTGCAGGGTTTCGTCGCTCGAGATGTGATGAGCCGGGAGTGCCCCCTGGTATCCGGCGACTTGAGCTTGAGGCAACTGGTGCAGGTGCACGTCCTGCCCACGGGCCGGCGCTGCTTCTTCGTCGCTGAGGGTGACCATCTGAGTGGCATTATGACCATGAACGATATTAAAGCGGTCCCTGAGTCACAGTGGGATTCCGTCACCGTGGGTCAGACCATGACTCCGGCCCCCAAGCTGCAGACGGCCCGGCCTGATGACAGCGCCCTCAGTGTGCTGGACCGGATGGACGAGGCTGAACTCGATCAGATGCCGGTGCTAGAGAATGGCCGGCTTGTGGGCATAATCGTCCGGGATGAAATGCTGCGCCTCATCCAAACCCGCACCGAACTGGGCGTCTAGTCGTCTTTGTGCCCCACGGTAGCTATGCTATGGGGGGTCTGGGGGTATCCCTGTAGGGGGTCAAGGGGGTTGAAAAAGCTATTTTCGAAGGAACGTAAATGCCGGGTTTTGGCAATCGTTTGAAGCAAAAAATAAAGAAAGCTCTGGGGATGAACAAATTCCTGTGTGATTCCTGCAAGTGGGACTGGCGGGGAGCCTGCCACAATCCAGCCCGTCCCAACGCTACTACATGCCCCGAGTATCAGAAGCGAGGTAAATAACTTACCTCATCCCCCAATCACACACTTTCTGATATAATATAAAGACCAGGCCAGCGTGGCTCAGCGGTAGAGCAGCGGTTTCGTAAACCGCCGGTCGTCGGTTCGATTCCGACCGCTGGCTCCAGGTCCACAAATAACCTATCCCGCCTAGATCACTCCCTCTTGCCTCAGGGCATTTAGATCTTTATCAGTGTATCCCATAAGCTTGGCATATATCTCCTCATTATGCTGGCCTAATGAGGGCCCTGCGGAGCGGATGCTTCCGGGTGTTTCTGACAATTTAGGCACTATGCCCATCATTTTCATTTGACCCAGGACAGGATGTCCGATATCAACCAGCATTTCCCTGACTTTGAACTGAGGGTCTTCTATGACTTCATCGAGGGACAGCACCGGAGCGCAGGGAATTCCCTCTCTTTCCATAATACGTAAAGCTTCCTCATTCGTCTTGTCCTTAAGGAAGAAACCCAACTCCTCTCCTACGACACTCTCAAACTGCTGGACTGTCTGAACAGAATCTGTGCTTTGCTTTTTAACCTTTGGTACTTCTTTGCCCAATAGCTTTGCCAGGTTGGCCACAGCATCCCCTGTAGTTGCTCTAATGGAGAAATAACCGTCCTTGGTGGCAAAGCAAAGGGCCCTGCCCGTCATGGGATAGCGGTTGCCTACCCTTGCCGCCAGTTCCGGTTCATGCAATAGAGCATATCTGACAATTCGATCACCAAGTGTAAATGCAGCGCTATCCATCAAAGAGATGTCCACGTGTTGTCCCTCACCTGTCTTTTGTTTCCAATATAACGCTGTGAGGGCGCCACAAAAGCCATAGATACCTCCCAGATGGTCCGCTATTGCACTTCCGGCCTTGACCGGTGGATGGTCCGGATAACCGGTAACGCTCATCATGCCGCTCATTGCCTGGGCCACCAGATCAAAGCCCGCATGCTCCCGGTATGGACCGTTTTGCCCGAAACCGGATATGGATACCATGATCAGGCCCGGGTTGATCTTCTTCAGTTCATGGTAACCCAGCCCCCAGCGGTCCATGGTGCCAGGAATGAAATTCTCGATAACTATGTCAGCTTTGGGCACCATCTGCTTGAATATCTCCTGGCCTTTCGGCTTGTTCAGATCGAGCGTTATTCCCTTTTTGTTCCTGTTCACGAACAGAAAAGGTAAGTTCTCCCCCTTGACCAAAGGGCCATGTGCGAATGCAGAGCGCGCCAGATCGCCCACTCCAGGCTTCTCAACGTGAATAACCTCTGCCCCCATGTCTGCGAAGTACAGCCCCGTCAAAGGCCCGGCCCAGGCATGTGCTGCTTCCAGAACAAGAAGTCCGTCAAAAGCCATTTTCATTATTTCTCTCCAAATCTAGCCCACAGCCACATGTCAATAGGCTTTAAGAATAATTATGGTTGTAATACCACAAGAAGTTTATCCCTCCATTGTTTTCTGTGTCAAGCCAATCTCTTAGTAATGGGGGGGATAGCTATGATTCGGATGGTGATAACCGCAGGGTGGCTTGCGTCCGCCTTGGGCGGACTACACCCACTATCGGTTCGCCAGGCGCTAGTCTCAAGCCCGCCGCAGTAGTGAAAGAGTCATTCCAGATGGGTATACCACGTCACATCCCTATACCCGTGCTTCAGTAAAGTTGCAACCGTGCATTGCTTGACCAGTTTACAATCCTTTGAGCAAGCCTCAGCGCCGGATTCATGGTCGGTATTATGGCCAAAACACAGGGGGAGGTCGGATAGGCTTTTGGATTCATCGGTTTCAGGCTCGTTCATTTTTCACCTACCTGGATAGTGCAGCAGAGCAAACTCAGAGATACCCGTAACAGTTATGTTTCGATGCCGGCTCCCGTTTGAATATCACCGCATTAGTAATTATAGACTAATTTGTTCGAACTTGGAACTATTTAAGCAGGGCCTCACAACGATGCGGCAAAAGCTATAGGGGCACATCACTCTGCACATGCAGATTGTAGTAATCGTAGGGTGGGTTCGTTTCACTTCACCCATCCTACGGCTACTAGCTCCCACCTCTTTCCCGTAGCCTTCGATCATTCAACCAGCTGAAACCTGCACTTTAGGTGGTTCAAAGGTGTCGCGAAATCTAGGTATTTGTCATGCTGGAGTCTACCGACAATGATGCCAGGTGCTATCGCCAGTTCTCCGGCGAACCTTCTTATGCTGTCGGCGGTAAATATGCCTTTTTGTATGAACCGAGCATATGCCCCTGGCGATATTAGATAGTCACTGGCAAATCGGTCGGCTTCTTGTTCTTGATTATCAGCATTTCCATTTTCGGTTCCATCAATGAAAATGAGCTTCTTACTATGCAACTTGAGGTGAGCCGCTTCATGAAAAAAGGTAAACCACAACTGATCATCGGTTTTGTAGCGCAAGCTCAAGGACACCATAGCCTTGTCGGAAGAAAGCCACTGTACGGCCCCACTTAGATGCGTACCATGTAACTCACCGACAAATACGAGCGCAACCCCAGCGGAGGCCATCAGCCCCTTCATTCTTGGCTCAAATACTTGTGTGTCTTGGCAGCTCAGTACCCTGATCTCGCTCAGGGCTTTGTTCAATTTCTCTTTGCTGAATGGCTCAGTCTCCACGGCTCGCGCCTCTATTTCACACTTTCGTATCCAAGCGGCTAATGCGGCCTTTGACGGGGTATATTTCGCGGCCTTTCGCAAACGAACCGGTAACTGTCCGTACCTCTCTTCCCATGCCACCACACTGCCCACGCCAAAGAAGTCAAGTAGGCCGGAAACCTTTTCAGCTACAGAAGGACCGAACACAAGCCAGCCTCGGCGCCTCATCTCTAGCAGGGGAAACTCTTGAAGCCACTGGTCATACTTTGCCAGTTCTTCGCGATCCCCTTGTTTCGCGCGGAAGAGCCGATAGGCACTCTCCAGATTATTCCAGATACTAGCCGCCATACCTAAGACATGCTCAAACTGAATTGCTGTTTCAGGGGTTACCGGTGCCTTCCCAGCTATTATCAGACTTATCGTCTTGGGAGTGAGACCACAACGGTCAGCTAAGTCAATCTTAGACATTCCTTTTGTCCGCAAGATCTCGTCTAAGATTTCGCCGGGCGCTACCACGTAATCGGGGGCAAAGCCATATTCATTTACCATGATAATCCTCTACACCTAATATTCTTATTTCTGTGATCGCCTTTAAATCTATACCTCCGTCCTTCAACACGGGAAGAGGATCATTAGTAGGCTCAAACGTTAAACGGTAGTTCTCGGTTATGTTCACGGCAAACTGCCCTTTCCTGTTAAGCCCCAACCCATGCCGCCGAGGCGGAGGCTCTGTTGGTACATCCGCTAGGCATTCTGCCGCAGCGAGGACTGCCATTCTCCGCATGATTGCTTTACCTCTTACCTCTCCATAAGCTCTAATAATATCCCTTTCTGAATTCATTATCTTGGCGAGTTTCCTAGTGCAGTAAGAAATCTTCATCGCATACTATAGTATATTATGCTTTACCTAAAATGTCAAGCATTTACTAGTTTGTAGGGTGGATTGCATAGCGCAACCCACCTCCGCCTCTCTTACATCCTGACGGTGGGTTCGTTTCACTTCACCCACCCTACGGCTACAGCAATCTGCCTGTTTCACCTTTCGACCTTTTTGCCTTCTGAGGCTGGATAGGAGCTATCCAAGGCGGAATGTCCGGCGATTTGCCGTTCAAGATTTCTTCAATGGTAAGAATCTGAATTCGGGGATAGTCTTTGCCTCGCGGTGAATGATAAAAACCTTTCATAGCAGCTTCTTCGAGCATGGGGCGAGTGGGCTTGTCCAGCAAAATGAACACGCCGATGTCAGACTTTTCCCTATCTATGACATGACCCAAATCCCGTATCATGCTGACATTGACGTTCTTCCCACCCTTTACTGAAACAATAGCTTTCTTGATTTTATCCTTCTCATCCATGTAGTAGAGATAGCCGTCAATGCCGGTATCTGCACCCTTTTTTCTATCTCCATAAGGCTGACCACCAATGCGGGTAACTGCCCACCACTGGAACTGATATTTTTCCTTGTTAGCCAGTTCTGTCGCACTGGCCAAGTCCTGAGGCTCTCCGATGACCTTGTATATGGGCATTGGAGTCATGTTCTTCAGGCGCCATTCCATCAAGCCAATCGCCAGATAGGTAATATCAATGCCTATCCACTTGCGGTTCAGTTTCTGCGCAGCTACCAGAGCTGTGCCGCAGCCACAGAACGGATCTAAAACAATATCGCCATCGTTGGAGGATGCTTTTATAATGCGTTCCAGTAAGGCTGTAGACCGTCAGCGATAATGGGACACAAAAGGGGTTAAGAGAATCGTACAGTTTGGGGAGTGGAGTGAGCTCCGGTTGAGGTAGTAGAATAACCTCAAATGGGAAGGAGCTAAACATGTCCCAGA
>Ga0315282_10000896_pt1 | contig 58365 bp, 43 predicted proteins | sample YL17G07_20_MG_FD_203693 | JGI IMG/M metagenome (GOLD analysis project Ga0315282, IMG submission 203693) | Sediment microbial communities from Yellowstone Lake, YNP, Wyoming, USA - YL17G07_20 | ecosystem: Environmental > Aquatic > Freshwater > Lake > Sediment | place: USA: Wyoming | collected...
TCCTTGCGCTTCTCGTTGAACTTCGCTAGCTTCGTCTTCCAAGCACCGACGATGTCGTCAGCGGGTATGCCGGCCTCAAGCTTGGTCCTGAGATCATTGGATCCAGCCAGTATGTCCATCGGGTAGTGCTCTGCGTCCTTGGACTTCTCTCTCCACTTGAACTTGTCAGGATCCGCCCTCATCATGGCATCCAGTAGGTGGACAGCCGTCTTCACTGGCTGGTACGCCTTCCTGTCAGTGACGTAGAGCCTTACTCCCTGACATTTCTCACCGGCGAACTTCGAGAAGTGCTTCAACGGGTTGGGCGTCGGAATGAAGTATGCTTCGCCAAACTTGACCCCTGGAAGTCCTCGGCCGTTAAGCTCCTTAGCAAGCAATTTCGCATCCAGCCAAGGCGCTCCAAGTATTTCGAATGGTCTGGTCGTCCCTCTGCCTTCAGAGATGTTGCATCCCTCGAACAAGCACGTTCCTGCATACGTGACGGTGGAGTCAACAGTAGGTAGGTTCGGGGATATCACGGGCCAGAACAGTCCTGTGTCCTCGTACCACATATCGTGCTTCCAGCCTTCCATTTTCACGACCGTGAGGTTGCACTTGATGTTGTATTCCTCGTTGTACATTGTCCCTAGCTCACCATGCGTCATGCCGTGCACGTTCGGGAGTTCGAACCAACCTATGCCTGACCTGAATTCCATGTCTAGGACTTCGCCTTCTGGGGGAAGCGGCGCTATCGGATTAGGCCTGTCCAGAACTATGAGTTCTATTCCTGCTTTTGCTGCTGCCTCTATGGCGAAGCACATCACGAACTTGTGCCCGTAGTACCTCGCCCCCGCCTGCTGTAGGTCGAACACGATCGCGTCGATCTTGTGTTCCTTCATCGTCTTGACGTTGTCCTGCAACCTCAGGGAGTAGGATGGATAGACAGGAACCCCTGTCTTCTTGTCGATGTGGTACTCCTCTTCGGAGTCCTGGGCGTCACCACGAACGCCGTGTGGTGGGCTGTACAGATATGCCAGCGTGAAGTCCTTGCTTGCCTTGGCTATGTCGTAGAAGGAAACCAAGTCCTTGGTCACGGCAGTGTGGTTGGCGATCGTGGCAATGCGCTTCCCTTTGAGGACGTCTTTCTTCGTTGTCGTTACCACGTCGAGTCCTGATTTCACTGAGCCAGTCATGGGGCAGGGCTCGGAGGAGCCCTTATAATCATTCTTTTTCGGCGCGTGAAGGATCAACTATCAGTTTTCGCGCTGAAGCGATGTTCGCTTTTCAAATGCTTGATTTCTCTACGTCTCTGCCTAGGTTGTGAAGGAATTCGCCCTCGATGCAGAGGCCGATCTCCTTCGCTGCCATTATCACGGCGCCGACTGCTGGTTTGAACCTTGCACGCACCAACTTTGCGTGTGGAGCCGAGTCGTGAATGGTGATGTAGAGCGGAGCCAACAAAGATTCTCCGAAGTTATCCAGGACTCCTCCCATCGTTGCGACCTCGAACTCTTCCTCTAGCATGTCCAGTTGTCTTGCCACAGCCACGGCAGCCACTCCGAGTTCCTTCCCCGCATACTCCAGCAGATCTTTCGCAACAACGTCGCCTTCCCTTGCCGCCTCGAGCACAAGAGGGGCGAGAGCCGACACCTGGTCGCGGGGCATCGCCTCAGCGTACACCTTCTTGACCAAGTCCTCTATCGAGGAGAGCCCGAGGCGCTCCTTCAGCTTCTTGACTAGGACCGTCTTTTCTCCTCGCATGTCGTGTGCCCTCAGCGCAGCGACCATTGCCCTCCTCGCTATGTCGTAGCCGCTGCCCTCGTCGCCGATGATGTAGCCCCACCCGGAAGCTCTTCCGAACTCCCCCCCTGAGTTCATCCCGAAACAGACCGAGCCCGTTCCTGATATGAGAACGATGCCAGGCTTGCCTGCCGTGGCGCCCATGAGGGCGATGACCCCGTCGTGAACAATCACGTTCCTTTCCGAAAGCTGGAGAGAACTCAAGACTTCCTGCATCAGTTTCTTCCCCTCCGGGTTGCCCGAACCCGCTGCTCCGATACAGAGCGCAGACGCCGGTTCGCCCAGTCCCTTGCCACCCGTTGCGTCCTTGATCGCGGCCAGCAGGGACCCGCTGGTCTTCTCCTTGCCAACAACCAAGATGTTTGAAGGGCCACCTACCCCTCTTCCCCTTACCGAACCATCATGTCCCACGATAAGACAAGTGGTCTTAGTCCCCCCACCTTCGAAACCAATGAGTAACCCGGATTTCCTAATAGCTGCCAACTCCGTGACACAGGACTTCGACAGCACAGGTTTTATTGTTTCCGCATGTCAGCCGGAACTTCAGCCTAGGGGTAGAGCAGATACTTCCTCCTCTTGGCTTGGAACGCCTTCAGGTCCTTCGCCCAGCTCTTCTCTATCTCCTCAGGCTCCACCCCATCAAGAAGCTGCTCCCTTATCGAGGCGGTCCCAGCGAGCAGGTCGAAGCTGTAGTCCTCGTCCCGCCATCCCTTCCTGAACTCTATCCTGCCCGGGAAGAGATCCATTATCGCTTTGATCATCTTGAGTCCTGTGAGGACGGACCTGAACTTCTCCCTGTCGTGAACGTGTAGCTGCACTCCCCCGCATATCTCCCCCGCGAACTTGCCGAACGTCGGTATGAAGTAGAGGCCTCGGAAACCCACGCCGGGCAACTTGCAGCCGGTGAGCTCCTCCCTAAGCTTGAAGCCATCGATCCAGGGAGCACCTATTGTCTCGAATGGTCTGGTGGTTCCTCTACCCTCTGAGATGTTCAAGCCCTCGAAGAGGCAAGTGCCGGGATAGACTATCGCGGAGTCTAGAGTCGGCAGGTTTGGCGATGGAATAACCCATGGCAATCGGGTCTCGTCGTACCACATCTTTCTTCTCCAACCCTTCGCCTTCACGATCGTCAGGTCGCATCCGATGCCGTACTCCTTATTGAACATCCGTGCCAATTCTCCCATCGTCATGCCGTACCTTATCGGCGTCTCCCTTTCTCCCACGAAGCTCCTGTAGCGCTCTTCGAGGATGTTGCCTTCAACTGTCGTGCCATTGACCGGGTTGGGCCTGTCGAGCAAGATGAACTCCTTGTTCTGTTCAGCCGCCGCTTCCATGCTTCTGTTCATCGTTGCTATGTAGGTGTAGTAGCGTGCACCGACCTCTTGGATGTCGTAGACAAGAGCGTCCAGATCCTTCAACATGTCGGGAGTAGGTTTGTAGTGCTCTCCGTAGAGGCTGAAGACACGCAACCCCGTCCTCGCGTCTGTGAAGGAGTCTATCTTGCGCGCGTCCTGCACATCGCCCCTGATGCCGTGCTCTGGGCCGAAGAGGCAAGTCAAGTTGACTTTTGGGTGCTTGTGAAGGACATCCACGGTCCACTCAAGCGAGCTGGTCACACCTGTGTGGTTTGTCACGAGGCCGATCCGTTTGCCCTTGATCAGGTCGATCTTCTCTTTCAGCAGCACGTCTATTCCAAACTGGACTTTGGGCTTCATCGCACGAGGAATCCGCGCCAGGCGTATTTATGGGTTCGACCGCTATCACTGATTGAGAACCGACATAAGTACTGCCCAAGACTTCCTGTGTTCTAGCTGGCGCTCAGGTCTTTCCTATGTAGGACATCTTCTCGTCGGGGGTCAGAGATCTCCACAGCAGGAACTGCTTCCTTGTTGAGTCGACGAAGTCGTAGTTGGATGTCATCCAGACGCTCCTCTCTCCGCTCGTCTGCACGAGTGCGAGTTCAAACTCCCACTTCTGCTCTGGGAAGGTCTCATGCCCCTGTATTATGGCCGTCTGCAGGACGTTCGCTTCATAAGGTGCCAACGCGACCGTCATCTCCAGTTTCATCGAACCCGCTTCCAACTTGAACGAGCGCACTTGGAACCGCTCTCCTGTCTCCACAGAATGGACTTGTGCGAATTCCTCAAGGTACTTCAACAGACCCGTTGCTTCTTCTTTGGTCGGGAAGCTGAATGGCAGCGGAACATCCCACTTGTTCTCCACGGGCTTTGTGGGTATTCTCCACCTGCGTTCCAAGGATGGGGTCGCCAAGCGGGAGGCGAGGATGGCCGGGTAAACGGCGGACAGCAGCGCAGCAGTCATCGTTATTCCAAGTGAGAGAATGATGAAGACCGACGAAAAGTTCAGCACAAACGAGGAAGGCAAGAGATGGAGAGAGATTAGGATGGCGTTCGTCGCGAGTCCTCCAAGATACCCTATGAGAGCGCCTATGATCACAAGCGTGAGTACCTCGGAGATGTACAGCACGCCGATTCCCCACGGGGACAACCCCAATGAGCTGAATATCTTGGTCTCGTTCTCCCTCTCTCTGAGCAAGCCCAATAGTGAGTTCATTATTGTACCCCCTGCTACGACTAGCGGGAATATCAGGAACTGGTAGCCTCCCAGAACAGTCGTCAGCAACCTAGAGACATGAACTACCTTTCCGTCAACGCCTGCGTTCACCTCTACATCAACCGTCATCGCTAGTTCCTTCGCTAGCATCGCGGTAATGTCAGGGTCTTCTGACTTGACGGAAACACTGGACAGGCTCCCGCCTAGGTCCATTACGAGGCGGTAGGGCAAAATCAGAATCGAGTCCCAGCTCAGTTGCTCAAACTTCTCCTCACCGGCCGCGCTCTGCGATATGACGGTGGCAACCATCTTGTTGGGGTCAAGTGGAGTAGCTGGCCTTTGGTCGAGTTCGATGAATTCCTTGTTCAGGAGAGTCTCGTTCACGAATCCCACCACGGTCAGCGTCAGGCCCTCCCATTGGACACTGGACCCAACATTCACCTGCAACTGACCCTTGGCGGACCTGCATAGGATGACGCTGAGGTAATCCCCCTCGTCAAACCACCTCCCTCCAGGCAAGAGGGCATTGCTGACAGCCGGGTGAACGCTGAACTGCTCGGGCGACATCCCCACAACGACATTGATCCTGTAACTGCCTGTGCCCGACAATACATCAGAGAAGACCTGAGTGGCGGTCACGGACTGTGGATAGTAGATAGCTCTTGGCGCGATGGTCACGCCGTAGGTCTTAGCCTTCTCAAGGACAACCTCCAAATCCCTGCCTAAGAAGTTGGCGGGTCTCATGTCACCCTGCTTCAGGTATAACCCGTTGTAGGGTGCCGCAGTCTCGCTAGGTGTGACCTGAACCATTGTAAACACTTCAGTCGACGTTAGAGAGGTCAGGCCAAACACGACTATCGCTACTGTCGCCACTAGAAGGAGCGTCCTCATCTTCCTCTTCCTCATGTTGCCCAGCGAGAGCTCAAAGGAGAAGAGCGAGGTAGAGAGTTTGCTTTCTTCGATCCTGTGTTGGCCCTCAGCCCTTATCCTGTAATACTTGACCGTCCGCACCGACTCGTTTGCGATCACGACGAGGACGATACCTAGCAGGAACGACAGGGCAAGACCTTGGAACCCTATGAAAGCATTCTGCGCGACCTTCAGTGAGGGGTTCAGGAGGTAGAAGGTCAACAAGCCTGCTACCAGCAACCCAACCAAGGTCGCCAACCTAGACATCCCCTTCCTCACGAGGGCTAGTCCTTCGAAAAGGAAGCAGAACGGAGCGAGAAGGAGGAAGAACACTATACTTGTCACCGACGACTCCATGAGAAGACTCATGGTCTCGTCGTACGCTGAGTCTGCCCAGCCGAAGGCCAACAGGGAATATGACTTGCCTTCTGCGTACTTGCCAGCTCGCAGGGCCTCGTCAGCTGATTCGATGTTCGCGAGCACCTGGCTCAGCCCACTCTCGACCGACGATCTCCTGACGAAGGACGCGTTCATCATGAGATACCTGTTCAGGGTGGTGTAGTACATGTCCTTGGCTATCGCTAATGCGACGTTCTCGATGTGGGACTGTGACCCTTCCACCAGTCCGTAGCCTGAGCCACCCGGGATTCGCGTGCTTGAGTTGGTCAGGAATCCTGCCATGCTCCTCTCGGGTCCGAACCTCGACATGAGCATGAACTTGGTATCCGGCGGACCGAAGACCACAATCGCCTTGTCCTCAGGAGCTCTGATCATTCCCCATGAGATGAACTCGCTGATCGTCCTAGCATCGAACAACTCAAGATCGGAGGGGGCGTTTATCCAGTACCTCGATGTGAACCTGGGGTCGTACGCGGTCGGGGAACCCAGTGTCTTCGGATCCACTAGGTTGACGAAGGCGGCGCTGGAGCACCTGAAGACAATGGTCCGTGCCTCATAGGGATACGTATCTGCAGCGGCCCAGAAGGACATCGCCCTCTCTCCGTAGTCGCCTCGGTCGGGAGCATACTCAATTGCCCCATTTGTCGTGTTCACCATGAACGCCTGTATGTAATACCCTGGAACGATTGCTTCATTTCCATACACTATCGTGGCGCTGCTAATGGCGTAGCCCATCCCTACACCCGTTATGTTGAACCTTCCATTGCTGTCCGCAAAGGTCATGATGTCACCGAACAGCAGGGGCGTGGTCTGCTCCCTATTAGCCACGACGAGAGCGCCCGGAACTGGGGTGTACCAGCTCTTGGCCAGGTTGAAGATCATGACCGACCCGGTAATGTCGGTCAAGCCAGCGTACTCAAGGGAGGTAGTGCCGAAGATCCTCCTGGGCCCTATGTTCCCCCAATTGATGGGAAGACCCAAGTTGTTGCACAGTTCGTTCGCTATCGCGATGGACAGGATCGCTTGAGGCTCAAGGTTGTCCATGTTGTACTGTCTGCCAGTCTGAGACGTAGTTCCGAAGAGCGGCCAATACGTTCTGCTCGTTCTGAGCGTGAAACCTAAGCAGTGAGCAACTGAGAAGGGTTCACTGTCCAGCATGTATGGCTTTGGAGTGGACCCCCACCATCCCTCGGACCTGAACCCATCTTCGGCGATCTGGTTGTACTGGATGCTAAGCTCGTTGCTGAGAGCCGGAATAATGTTGCTGAATATCAGCGGCCGTAGCCAAGACTGGTATTTGGTCACTGAGCCAGAGCCGATGTAGTTGTAGAAGAACCCGGCATAGAGTAAGTCCATGTAGTTGGTCTCGGTAGTGAGGTCCAGCCCGAAGAAGGCCAAGAGCTTCTTTCTTTCGGGGTTAAGCTTCGGGATCTCAGATCGCTGGTCATCGAAGGCGAGGAAGTTTTCCGCGAAGGCTCTTGCACCCGCAAGGGCCTCGTAGTGACCCGAGAACACGACTATGTACAACGTCCTCTTCGGAGGTTGAGCCGAGAAGTACCTAGCCAACTCCAACACTGCTGCAACGCTGGCGGCCTCAGATGCTGGCGAGGAGAGCCCTGGAACTGGGGACCATGAGTCCAAGTGACATCCGATTGCTACCACCTCGTCTTGAACCTGCGTGCCTTCAAGTTTCGCGATGATGTTCTTCGCCGTAATGGTTCTGTGCTCCATCCCGTTCACTACCGTAACCTGCGAGCCCTCAAGGGCTCTCATTCTGTCCACATCCTTGCGCGGGACGCAGATCCTCGGGAAGTACAGGGGAGCCCTGACCACCATGTCCTCCACGGCTAGCGAGTTCATCTCGCCCTCGAGGTAGATGAGAGCCTTTGCGCCGAACTCAACTGCGTTGAGCCAGTTGCCGCCCGAGTCCAGGTCCATCATGACAATGCTGCCGTCGATGACCTTCCCTTCCATCTCCTTCAATGTGCCTGAGCCGACGTAGACGAGAGTCCCGGACACCCCGCCCGGCGATGTCTTGGAGGTCTGGACCTGATTCGGCCACACGCTGTATGCTCCGATCTCGATTCTCTGACCACCTTTCTCCGCTATCACCTTGCTGCCCGTGTCGACAGGGACTACTACAGGATACGGTTCCTCCTCCACGCTGTATCCCATTGACCTGAGGGAAGAGGCAACATAGTCGAGGGCAGACGAATACCCCGGATAGCCCGTGACTGTCCCGATGAACTCGTCGAACTTTGTCAGGTATGATGACATCTGTCCCGAACGCACGAAAGATGCGATGTTCGAGTAGTCTTGAGCCGAAGCTTGGGCCTGTGCTGACAACGAGATGCCGCCAGACGACACAGCTGGAGTCAGGAGAGGAGCAAAGAGCAGAAGGGCCGAAATGACGGTAAGCGAGAACTGAAGCCTCCCAGCCTTTCCGCAGTAGTTGTTCTTGATCATTCTCGTCACCATGGTAGCACCCAAGCTGCCTTTGATATCATGACAACTGCCACTGAGAGACCAACCATCACGGCAAGGCCCGTAAGGAACCCTGCCACCAGCGTCGTTCTGTATGATTTCCACCAACTCTCACCGAATTGCCTCCTTATGACGAGATTCCCGACCATTCCCCCTACGAGCGTCGTAATGGAGTAGGGTGGAAGCATAGTTATGCCTAGCACCAGCGCCACAGAGGAGAAGGGCAGACCGGTTACCCTCTGCAACAATTCTCCTCCGACTGATATTGCCAGTGCAATCGCGAAGGCGCCAACGACCACTTCCATTGGCACTCCCTTAACCTCGCCGGTGATCCACATGGAGTTGGAGAGCACATCGACAGGCCATTGAATGGTGGTGAACGGGTACACCGTGGAAGGTATGGGAGCCACGGCCCAGAAGAACGAAACAAACATGAAGCTCGAGAATATGGATATCGCAACGGCCAGTATGTATGCCTTGAAGAAATCGTTGATGTCCGTGTTAGTCAATCGTGCTGACTTTATCATGTTGGTCCAGGACGGTGCCCCTGTTCTGGCGAGTGATGTCGGGGTCGGCATTACCCCGCTAAAGGCAGGAGCCATCAGCCACGGGCCGGTCCCGGAGTACCCGGACGCTAGCACAACTCCTTGCCACATGTAGTTGATGGTGAGTGGGTAACCTGTCTCAGCGAAAGACCTCGCCCCCACGAGAGCGTGAAGAAACCCTCCGACGAGGGCGGCTGCGAGAGCCAAGAGGACGGGGAAATCCGGGACAAGCCACCAGAACAATCCTACTGAGCCCAACGTCCCCACAAGATACATGCCGATGAGCAGAGGCAGAGGAGGGTATCCCTTGGCACTGACCGAGGAGCCTGCCCTAGAAATGCGCCGGAGGACATCAGCAACGTACCTCCTCTGGGCTATAAGGGAAACGATGGCCACGGTCATCGCTATGACAACAAACGGAACAACCCATACTCTGATCAGCGACCGCTGGTAGACGAGCTGCAAGGTCATCCCCGGCGCCCATTCGCCCGCCCAGTCCGGGAAATAGCTGGCGAGGAATGTCCTAGTCGCCCAGTTGCCGAACACCCACACCGTGATAGACCCGACTGCAATCTGAACGGCGTACGACAACGGAATTATGAAGCCACTCAGGAAGTAGGACATATCAGTGGCAATGCCGAGGGCCGCGCCTGGCAGGATCCTCTCGATTCCGTAGGACCCAGCTGTTAGGTCAATCCATGGTATGGGGACGAGCTGATACATGCGGCCCAAGAGTCCCTCTGTGATCGTCGGCACCACGTACATCACTGTCGCGTAGAAGACTCCCAAGATAGCAGCGATGGAAAACACCCGCGTTCTGCTTTCTTCTCTCTCTGCCAGAGTGATGCAGACTTGAGCTTGGACTTCGGCCGTGGGGAACGGGAGATTCTGCTCCTCTACGAATAAAAGGCCACCTATATATCCTAGGGCTATTTCCTGCAACAACCACAACACAACGAATTGGAGCAGAAAGATGCCGACCGGCATCACCCACTGAGAGTTCAGCAAGGTTCGTGTGTCGTATGCGGGCGAGCCAACTCCTGGAGCATACCACGAGGGTATAAGTTCGACTAGTGGCTTCCTTTCCAAGGAGAAGCCCTTGATGTAGGGCGAGCTCACGAAGTAGGCTCTGAACACGAACTCTAGGAACGGCGTGGCCAAGAGAGTCGGTGACGAAGCCATGTAGATTATGAACACCTCTTGAGTAGTGAGAGGTCTGCCCGAGATGCGAGCGATCTCGGTGAACAGAACTGCTGCCACATACACTGTGGCCCCGACTATCAGCGCACCTGATACTAGCTGCAGGTACAGCACCACTGGCAGAAGGAACACACACGTGAAGACGACGGCAAGGACGGAGCGTGAAGTCAGGCCTGAGGGAGGGCGTCCCTCCACATTCCCACTGGGACTCATCTCTTATTGCCGTCGAAAGCGCGGTAACAAGCAGATAAGCGTTTTCGGCCGGATGCGTGCAAGACTGCCCTTTAGTTGCAGTGATCCAATCTGGACCCAATCCTTTTATCCGGGCCACTTGAGCGCGACGCGACCAACCGAATGACACCCAAAGTGTCCATCGCCAAAGAAGGAAGCGCCGAAGATCTGGTCAACAAGTCGCTGGAGCTTCTAGACTTGAAAGGCAAGTTGTCAGCGGACGCCAAGGTGTTTGTGAAGCCCAACCTAGTAAGAGTCCCAAGAGAGGCGAACATCAGCTATGAAGATGGAGCGTGGGAAAAGACATTCGTTCCTGAAGGGGACATAGTACATCGGGAAGTCATAGCTGCACTCTTGGGTGCTCTCGCGGACTTGGGAGTCAAGGACATCACAGTGGGGGAGGCGCCTGGAGGGTGTCGCGTTGACGCGGTCTACAAAGCCCTCAACCTCTACAGTTTGGCTGATGAGTACGGCGCCAGACTCATTGACCTAAATCAAGAAGAAGCTGACAGGGTCCCGATCAAGGACGGTCTACTGCTGGATTACGCGTGGGTGCCAAAGATCGTGAGAGAAGCCGACTTCAGGATCAACGTCGGAGTGCTCAAGGTACACCGCGGCACTGCCGTGTGTCTGGGTCTCAAGAATTGGGCCATGGGCATTCTGCCTGGAAGATACTACGGCCTGAACAAATCGGGGACAGTCCAGTACATGAAGGGCAGCGACAAGCCCCTGCCGATACATGTTGGCAGGTTCGAAACCAGGGAGACGCAGGCCGGACAGGAGGTAGCTGTGTCCAAGCTCATAGCGGATGTCTGCTCGATCCAGAAGTGTGACCTAACACTGTTGGACGGACTGGCTGTGATGCACTATGCCTCAATTGAGCCCAAGGCCAAGCCCACCTTCATCAAACCCAGCCTGATGCTGGCTGGGTACGACATGGTTGCCACAGACGCCGTCGGCACCAGAGTCTTGGGCATGGACCCTTCCAAGATACTCCACATTGCCCTTTCCTCCCAGAGAGGGGTGGGTGAGAGGGACCTCAGCAGGATAGAGGTCCTCGGCGAGAAGGTGGCAGATGTGGAGCTCAGATGCAACCCCCTGCATACACAAAGAGAGGTCGTCCTTCCCTGAGATAAAGGCAAAGTCAGGATGTATTTGCGGCAGTAAGTATTATAAACGCGAAAACACGTAGTTGAGGCGATAACCAATGAGCAGTCATGAGCAAAAAACCGGACTAACCACAAGGATGGCCGTAATCCTCGTCATACTGGCTCTGCTGGCAATGGTACAGACCCTATTCACCCAAGCCTTCACTGTCTGGTGGGGATACAGGGAGTGGGTTCCATTCCCGATGGTGATCTCCATCATCTTCTTCTACTTTCTCGGCAAGGCGAACAAGTCATGGAAACTGTCCACTCAGGAATACGCCATTCTCTTCATTGGGTCATACCTCATAGCGAACACGTTCACGTGGGGCTACTACATGTCTGGAAGCTATGGTCCAACTGCACTGATCGGAATCGGGCAAGTGCCAGCCATCTGGGCGGCAACGCAGGAACCATTCAAGTCGACGGTGGGGAGGTATATCCCATCTTGGATGGCCCCGACAAGCCAGTCCGCCCTTGACGCGGTCTGGTTCGGAGGCGTGATGGACTGGGGTGCATGGCTCCCATCAATTGCATTCTGGAGTGCGTTCCTAATCCTCATAACACTATGGCAACTCTGCTGGGGCTTCTTCTTGAGGAAGCCTTTAGTGGAGACCGAGCGCTTGGCTTTCCCTGGCATAGCTGTAGGAGCCTACTTGGTGTCTGCAACAAAGGAAGAGGACGGCAAGATGGATCTCTTCAACTTCTCAAAGAAGTGGACCAAGATCTTCTGGGTAGCGTTTGTTCTCGGCTTCCTGTTGACGTTTCTCGACACGCTGAAGTACTTCGTTCCGACCGTTCCAGCGTCTAGCTACCTGGGCGTGTGGACGGTCGACCTCACGCCGTACACAAAGGGATTGCTACCCGGAGCATACTTCTGGAACCAGATCAGGCTCCCTGATGTCTTGATCTTCATGTTCACACCCCTCGACGTACTGCTAACTGTACTCGTAGGCTGGATCGTATTCCAAGTCCTGTATCCGACGATCGCCGTAAGGGCTGGATGGGTCACCTACAGTCCTGGCATGGAGACGACCTTCACAACTCTGAGTCAGAGCATTGGCCCCCTGAAGTATGGCCTGCTAGTAGTCATAGGCGTCCCAATAGGCATGGGCCTCTGGATGATATGGCAGAACAGAGCTCACTTCATTGAGATATTCAAGGCCGCGTTCGGGACAACCAGTGGGCCCAAGGAAGAGGAGGGCGTTTCGTATAAGACCGTTGGCTATGGCGCAATACTCACATCAATCATCATCCTAGCACTCATGGTCTTCGTCGGCGCTCCGATCCAATCAGTGATAGTCTTCCTGGCACTGCAACTCGTGTTCTCGTACGGACAAGTGAGAGCGATGGGAGACGTGCATGAGTACAACGCATACGGCGACTACTTCAACTGGTACCGCTACGATGCAGCACTTTGGGGCGCTCCGCCTGTCAATTCGGCAGCTGTGTTCAACACGATGTTCTTGTACTCTGTGACCGATAGCAGCGCAACAAGGATTCAGCACCTGCCAGGCATGTCCCACAGCTTCAAGACCTACAAGGTGGGTCAGCTCAACGACACGAGCGCGAAGGACATATTCAACACCTCGGTACTACTGATAATCCCGTTGGCTATATTCGCCTCAGCATTCTCGATCTGGTTCTTCCACACGTATGGTGGCATAAGCAAGCTGGCTACCGTCGCCAATGCATGGGCTAGCGGAATCGCTAACGACGCCTATGGCTTCACGATCACAACTCCTTCACTCAGTATGGACGTCTTCGAAAGGTACGCTCTACTCATAGGTGGTGCCTTGTTGGCGATCGTCATGTACATCGGAAGGATGAAGTTCCCGTGGTTCTTCCTGAACCCATCGGGCCTTATCCTGCTCGGAGCAGCACCAAACCTCGGGGTCTTCGCAGCGATCTTAGCGCTCGCCATCAAGTACGTCATCCTCAGGGTCGGAGGCACCAAGCTCTTCGAAAACTCCGCTGTGCCCTTCGTAGTCGGCTTCCTGGTCGGATACGGTGTCAACGCAGCGATAGTCGGCTGTCTCGCGACCTTCTTGATTGGGCTACCGAAAGTACTCTAGTAGGAGTCATTAGCTCCTCGTCCCGTTGGGCCGAGGGGCTTTCTCCATTTTTGAATGTGATTCAGCCACAACTTTGCTTCCCAGCGCCCGGACCGTTTCGCCGATATGATGCACGTCGATAGTTGGCTCGAATGCTCCAAAAAAGGTGCCTGCTACACCGAGAAACGTCCAGAAGGCCAGAAGGTAAGCACGATTAGGATCGCAACGAGTATCAGCGCCGCGCAGATGAAGAGAATCGTTGTCACAGGCACGAACAAGGCTAGAGCACCTACTGTCACCGCGCCGCTGGAGTGAGCAACGTCCCAAACCAAGGGAAGGAAGGTTGACGCGATGGGCCTGCTCTCCGCCGGGATCTCGTCCTGGGTGGCTGTCCATTCAAGCACAACTCCCACGCCCCAGGCGGCCCCCAAGACGACCATCGCGAACGCCATCAACCAGACATCAGTCGAGGTAGCGAGAACGACGTAGGATAGTATGAGCGATCCGAACGAGATCACGAACGGAATCTTCTGACCGAACCTGTCTGAGATCGCTCCCGCCGGAGTCCTGACCACGGTGTTCGCGATTCCACGGGCAGCAAGCATCAACGTTGCTGCGGATGGATCCACCCGCAACTGCGTGACCGCGTAGACAACAAAGACGGTGTCCAAGAAGGTTATTGATACTGAGAAGAGAAAGTACAGAACCCCTGCCAACGCCACCCTCTGCCTGGAAATGATCGAGAGCAATTCCGAGAACGCCTCGGTCAATGAGGAACCCTTGTCAGTCCTGTCACCCTGATCCTGATCAGACGAGATGATGCCGGCGCATGAGTTCCCCAGCGCGCTCGACCTGAATCTCAAGTTCAGCACCAGAAGCCCGGCCAACGGGAGCAGTGAGGCAGTCATCATGATATGGGCGTACGATAGGGTTGACAGGAGCAGGGAACAGGCGAGCGGACCGAGCATTGTGCCCAGTCCATACGACGTGAGGTACGTGCCCATGGCCCAACCGATCCTCTCCTTGGGCGACATGTTTGATATGGTCGCGGTCATGCTCACCATGAAGATCGCACCGGTCACGCCCCAGAGTATCCTCACTGGGTACAACCACACGTAGGAGGGAGCAATGCCGTACAGCAGATACGCAAGCCCTTCCCCAAGCAGGGCTACCGAGATCAGTGTCCTGAACTTGACCCGGCGGCACAGGAAACCTGACGGGAGCCTTGAAAGGAAAGCGGCGACTGAGGCCATCCCCACGATGGCACCGAGGTCAAGCGACGAGGCACCCATCGTCACTACGCGAATGGGGAGTATGGGTTCCACGACGTTCTCTGCTGTGAATGCGGCTGAGGCTATCAACACCAAGTAGTGCAGGTTAGTGGTCAGTTCGTCTGACTGTTGGCCCATGCCCGCGTCACCACTTGCAGCTCTCAAACAAGAGAACGCTGAGCCCTGAACGCCATCAGGACACCGGCCATCCTCATGCTCAGTGGGCAACCTCTGCCGGCTTCCCCTGCTGGCAGGACCTCTCTATTGCCTCGATCACTTTGGTGACTGCCAGGCCGTCCTCTCCCGGTGCGGGCACTGGCTTGTCCTCCAGCACACAGTCAACGAAAACCGCCGTTGACTCCTTCATGAATCCCGCGTTAACACCTTGGAGGTTCACGAGCCCCAGTGTGTCCGGACGGGTGTGCTGCTTCTCGCCGTAGAGTTCGACGCACCTCTCCGTGGTGTCGACAAAGACTGACCCCTTTGACCCAACCATCTCCATCTTGAAGTCATATACTGACGGGTGTGAATTCGGAAGCACCCAGAGCGACTCCAGGTTGGCGACTGCTCCGCTCTCGAACTCCACGATGGCTGAGTAGAGGTCCGGGGTATTGATGCCCATCTTCGCCAGTACCGTGCTTCTCGAAACGCCGTATGCCCTCTTGGCTTCGCTCTTGGCATACCACCTAGCCAAGTCAATAGTATGGCTCATGAGGAACCAGGCGACCGTGCTCTTCGCGGCCCAGCTCAGCATCCCGGTGGGGACGTATATCGTGTCGTTGAGCCTGAGGTAAAGGTACAAGAGGTCTCCGAGTTCCTCGTTGTCCAAGGCCTCTTTTGCCCTTACGAACGGCGGACTCCATCTGTTGCTGAACCTGACCATCAGCTTCACCCCAGCCTTCCGCGCTGCGCTTATCATGTCCTGTCCCTCCTTCACTGAGGTAGCAAGCGGCTTCTCGACAAGGATGTGCTTGCCCGCTTCGGCCGCCGCTACGGTAGGATCTCTGTGAGCGAAGTCCGGCGTGCACACCGCGACAGCGTCTATTGACTTGTCCTTCAGCATCTGCCCGTAGTCCCCATATGAATCGGCACCGTATTTGCCCGCTAGTTCCTTTGCACGCGACTCATTTATGTCGGAAACTGCTACCAGCTTTGCGTTCTGCAATCCAGAGTATATAGTCGCGTGGCTTGTCCCGAGAATCCCGGCCCCTATTATCCCCATCCTGAGTTGCTTCAATTCCGGCCCATCGCTAGAGGAAGCGGATTAAAGGTTTGCCAACCAAACCCTCTTGTGCGCATCTGGATCCCGCGGACGACGCAGGGAGAGCCTTCGCGTCACCGTCGTTTGAAGTCAGGTTGAAGCGCACAGACTAGTCAGCGTTAAATTCCCGCGGGCGACCGGTTACTCATGAAGGTGTACATCGTCACCGACATGGAGGGGGTGGACTGCGTGGTGCTTTGGAGGCAGACCGGCATGGAAGGACTGGAGGATCCCATGTATCAGAAGGCGAGGCATCTTCTCACCTCCGAGGTCAATGCTGCTATTGAGGGGGCCGTTGAGGGCGGTGCGAACGAGATTCTCGTAGTGGACGGGCACGGTGCTAACTCAGCGTACAACCTTATCCCGGAGGAACTCTCCGAACACGCCCAGTACGTACTTGGAACGCCGTGGGATAAGTACCTGCCTGCGTTCGACGACACGATCGACATGGTCTACATGGTCGGGCAGCACCCCATGGCCGGGACGAAGCTCGGCGTTTTGGATCACACAATGTCATCAAAGACCTGGATCTCCGCCCACATCAACGGAGTGAGAGTTGGGGAAATAGGGTTCGTCGCGTACTACGCCGGCGACTTCGATGTGCCTGTCACCTTCCTGTCGGGAGACCTCGCAGCCTGCAATGAGGCGAAGGCCCTGATCGGAGAGGATGTCACTACTGCGGCTGTGAAGGTCGGATTGAGCAGGACCAGCGCGAGATGCCTTCCTCCCAAGGTGGCATCAGCTCTGATCAAGCAAGGTGCAAGGGCTGCTATCTCCGGGGTGCATAGAGTGAAGCCACTCTTGTCCAAGTCCCCAGTCGAGGTGAAGATCGAACTCTTGGACTCGTCCACAGCAAGGAGTTTCCTTTCGAGGAGGCACTGTGAACTCATAGATGAACGCACTGTGAAGTTCACGGGTCAGAACATCGCAGAAGTATACGCAGACATGTTCGGATGATAGCTACGTGAGTGTTTTGTCTCAGGGGGCAACAGTACGGCCTCATAGCCCGGAGCACTTGGACTAGGCTGGAATGCTGACAGCTGAAATGGAGCGCCTAAGCTGGCTCCAATGGTATGATGAGCCATGCCAGCAAGTAGAACAGTATGCCAGTGCCGTAGAGGAGGGCTGTCAAAGCCCATGCCAGTCTGATCCACGTAGGGTCCGCATCCAAGTAGTCGCCAAGACCTCCACAGACACCTCCTAGCATCCTATTCCTCCTCGACCTGTAGAGGCGCTTTGTCATTAAGCGACCCTTCTCGGGTGGCATTTAGGCGTTTTTTTTGCGGGGTCACACTTGCGCTAGCGATGGAGATAAAAGCAGGAACCAAGTAGGCGCGGCATAGGACAGGAGGAGGGAATTCTTGGCCGAGATTCGTGATGCGATGGTGCCGTCCCTTCTTGGGCCCGCCAACTCATTCTGGAGGGAGAGAGGTTGAACATAAGGAGGCAATTGCTGGGATTCCTCGGCAGTCTTTCCTCCATCAAGTCCGTTTCCCTCTCTGTATATGGGCTCTCTGTAGGTTACTTCCTGTTTCTGATACTGGGACCAGCAACGCTGGGGATACTGAGCGGACTCGGGTCAGTCGGCCAAGTCATCGGAGACCAAGTTCTCATGTCAAGAGCCCTGTCTGCAGTTCTGGCCTCGTTCGTTCTGGCCACTTCAGTATCGCTTCTCGACATAGTAGCAGGACTTCCCCTGGCCTGGCTCATAGTCAGGAAGAAGGGAGTCTGGTTGGATATACTCGATGCGCTCGTCGACCTGCCTCTCATCGTTCCCACTGTGACGCTTGGATTCTCGGTCCTGCTGTTCTGGTCCTCAGGGGGGCCGCTCGGGTTCCTAGGGCTGCCGCCCCTCACCCCTGGGTGGGGGCTGGTAGTGTTACTCCACCTCTCGTTTTCGTACCCGGTTGTGGTCAGAGTCCTCGTCGGCAAGATGCTCGAACTCAATCTCATGTATGAGACTGCCGCCAGGACTCTTGGCGCGACTCCCTTTACTGCCGCGAGGACCGTGACCGTTCCGCTACTCAGCTCGGGCATCATTGCCTCCTTTCTGCTTGCGTTCGCTAGGTCCATGTCCGAGACAGGAGCAACCATCATGGTGGCAGGGGTCTTCGAGAACGGTCCTATTTTCATAAGAAACGCCCTGGATGTCGGGCTTGAGGGCCCGCTCGTCGTGACTAGCCTCGCTCTGACCGCGATATCTCTGGTCTTATTCTATGCAGTCAAAGCTCTGAAGGTCAATCTGCAGCTACCCTTTCACAGAGCGAACGTGGGTCTGGAGCAGAAACTTAGTCGAGGACTGATACCGAAGATCGGAGTGACCATCACGGTGGCAGTCCTCTTCGTGTTTGTGGTCTTTCCTGCGTTGTCATTGAGCCTGAAGTATGCGCCTGCCGCGGTGAGCGGAGGAACCCCGGGTCAGATACTCTCAGGCTCGGGGATCTGGGGCGACTTCTGGTCGGGCGTGATCCTGTCCTATTCGATTGGACTGGCGGTCACGGTGATCAACCTCTTGTTCAGCCTGCCCATGGCTGTTCTGATCGCGAGGAAGAGGCTCGGCAGGTCAGTGTCCGTCGTGCTGGACAGTCTCTCCAGCATCCCGATAGTCATTCCGTCCGTAGCTCTGGGAGTTTCAATGAAGTTCTTCTGGAGTAACTTCGCAGTGCCCGAGTTCTGGCTCATCGTTCTGTCTCATCTCAGCATAACCTATCCGTACCTAGTTGCCACATTGGTGTCCGCGCTGGATGACATCCCGACAGATCTTGAGGAAACCGCAAGAACCCTTGGCGCTGACCCTTTCACCTCTTTCTCTACGATCACGCTCCCACTCGCCAGGTACTCGCTGCTATCCGGCGCCATTCTGACCTTCACAAGAAGCGTGGATGAAACAGGCGCAACACTTGCAGTGTCTTCCACAATGCGGACGGTTCCTGTCCTCTTGGTGGATTGGGTCAAGAAGCCATTCCCGGGCAGCGAGCTGGCGGTTGGCATCGGCACTACCATTCTCCTTTTGACCTCCGTCGCGATATTGCTCATTCTCAAGACGTTGTCGAGGGGAAAGCGAGTTGCCTAGAATAGAACTACAGGGAGTGACCAAGCGTTTCGGCGATGTGGTCGCCATCGACAGGGTCAGCGTAGTCATCAATGACAGGGAGTATGTCTGCGTCCTAGGACCAACCGGAAGCGGCAAGAGCACACTGCTCAGGCTGATCGCGGGCCTGGTCACCTCGGACAGCGGGTCAATCACGATCGATGGAGAGAAGGTAAACGAAGTGCCACCGGAGCACAGAAACGTAGCGCTCATGCCTCAGAACTACGCCCTCTTTCCGCACATGACAGCACGGGAGAACGTTGCGTACGGACCCACCTCCAGAGGAGTTGATCATGATGAGACCATGAGGCGAGTCTCGACATTGCTCAAGACCGTCAGACTGCAGGAGTGGGCTGAGGCATACCCGAGTCAACTCAGCGGAGGCATGCAGCAGAGAATAGCGCTGACAAGGAGCCTTGCCAGTGGGGCGAAGATCCTGCTTCTCGATGAGCCCCTTGGTGCACTGGACGCGAGACTCAGACTGGACCTGAGGCGACATCTCAAACGCTTCGCCAGGAAGTTCGACCTTACAGTGGTCCACGTAACGCATGACCAATCTGAAGCTGTCTCAATAGCCGACAGGATCCTACTACTGAGACACGGCAGAATCGAACAAGAAGGAACCCCGCGGGCGGTGTACTTCACTCCGAGAACTCTGTTCGCGGCGAGCTTCGTGGGAGACCGAGTTCTTCTGGAAGGCGTAGTGCGCGAGGTTCGTGATGAGATTGTCACCGTGGAGGTCGAAGGGGCCGGCGAGATACGTGCAACGGCTCGCGGGCTCAAGGAAGGGGAACTGACAGTAGTCGCGATTCGATGCGAGAGCCTGCGACTAGCGGATCACTCCGCAGAGGGTATGAACAACCTTAACGGAAGAGTGACTGAAATCAGACCCCTGGGAGCTTACTTCAGGTACTACGTGGAGCTTCAGGGAGGAAACAGAGTGTATTCGCTCGTGCCAGCCCTTCAGGCGCTTGGCAACCCTCTGCATGTCGGGTCTCAGATTCATGTCTGCTTCACCACTGAAGATGCTCTGGCCTACAAGTACCCAGAGAGGGGTTTGGCTCTGGAGGTGGAGGCCCTGTAATGCCGACCGTGGGCATCAGAGGAGTTCGTAAGATGTTCGGGCAGTTCGAAGCAGTCAGAGACGTCAACATGAACGTTGAGAACGGAGAGTATGTCTCGATCATAGGCCCCAGCGGTTGCGGGAAGACGACGCTCCTGAGAACGATAGCCGGCATCATCCGCCAAGACCATGGCGATGTCAGATTCGACGGAGAACTGGTCAACGAGAAGCCAATGGAGGAACGGGGAGTGGGCTACGTTTTCCAGGACATTGCTCTCTTTCCCCACATGGACCTCTGGGGCAATGTGTCCTATGGTCCAAGAGCCAAGGGCGAGCTGACCGACCACATCAGGGCGATCACCATCGAGATGCTGGAGATGATGAAGCTTTCCCAGAGATATCGAGAACCTCCCTCCAATCTCAGTGGCGGGATGCAACAGAAGGCTGCGGTCGCAAGGGCCGTTGCTCCCGGCAACAAGCTCATGCTGCTCGATGAGCCCCTCTCGATGCTGGACGCCAAGGTCAGGTCTGAACTCAGGTTCGAACTCAGACGCATCGTTAAGGATCTGGGCCTGACAGCTATTCATGTTACTCACGATCAAGAGGAAGCAATGGCGATCTCGGACAGGATCTTCATCATGCACAGGGGTAGTCTGATCGAAAACGGTACTCCGTCTGACCTCTACTTCAAGCCCTCACACCTTTTCACCGCCTACTTCTTGGGCGAGTCCAACATTCTGACCGGGAGGATAGAAGAATCGGGTGATGAAGAATGCGTCGTGAGGATAGGTCACAATCACCTGAGAGCCCGCGGAATGAAGGCAGCAAGTGGTACCAAGGTGGCGATTGCCATAAGACCTGAGTTGGCGGAGATCGACAGCAAGACCGACGACAACCACGTCAAAGGGACAATACGGGCTCGGTCATTCGAAGGATCCTTCATGCGATACATCGTCCAAATCAGCGATAATGCGTTTCTCAGGGTGAAGAGCCAAGTCGATCGAGATGGTCATGAACACCCAGTCGGAGAAAACGTCACCGTGAGCGTAGGAACAGAGCATGTTCGAGTCTTCGAGTTTCCTGCCGGAGGCTTAAATAAGGAAATCAGGGGGTAAGCATCATGTCCAAGCCTCTTCAAGACTGGTTGAAGGTGAGAAGAAAGGTCAGGGTACTTGAATTGATGATGGAACACTCGAACAAGGCCTTGGAGGTCACGGATGAGTTCGTGCTAGCTTCAAAGGCCGCGCTCACAGGAGATCTTGCGGCAAGAGATGCTGCCTTCAAGAGAGGCAGAGTGAGGGAAAGGGAGGGCGACGCCCTGCGCAGGAAGACCGAAGAAGAGCTCGCGAAAGGCGAACTGACCCCCGAGGAGAGGGAGTACCTAATGAGGCTGGCGCGATATATAGACGGGGTGGCTGACTACGCCCATGGCGCCGATCGGATACTGACTTTTGTCCCAGCCGACGAATTCGACGAGCCGATGAAAAAGGAGGTGACCGTCATGTGTTCTAAGGTCAGGGACTGCGTCGCCAGCATGGTATCTTGCATACGCGCCTTGTCCGAAGGCGATGTCGTTGGCGCCGGGAAAGGGGCCGATTTGGTAGAGGAGTTAGAAGAGGTTGTCGACGAGCTGCACATGAGTAGCAGGCGTATTTTGATGGGGGACTTCTACAGCAAGGTCGATCCTCGAGTCATTGTATTCTCTTCCGAACTGCTTGAGGCAATCGAGGAGACCACCGACAGGTGCGAGGATGTCTCCGATCAGGTCAGAGTGTTACTCGTGTATCTGTCACAACCCTCAGAGTAGGTGTATAGACGTGCTCACGCCCAACCAAACCCATGCCTGTTGAACATAGATAAGGTTTGTCCCAAGCCAAGACTGACTCCAGATTAGTCTTTAATAGGCTGAATGGGAACAAAGAAAAATGTCCAGTTCAAAGCTGAAGGGTCTGGCCACCTACTACAGTCTAGGCGATCTCTTGATCCTGCCAAACGCCTCCAGCATAGAGCCTCATCAGGCCGATGTGTCCTCGAGATTCACGAAAAGGATAGGACTCCAAGTCCCCATAGTCAGCTCTCCGATGGATACTGTCACCGGATCCCGAATGGCAGTGGAGATGGCCAAGCTGGGGGGCATCGGCGTGGTACACCGCAACATGAGCGTGGAGCAAGAGGTTGAGGAGATCCGTCGCGTCAAGTCCAGCGAATGCAGGGCCACAACGGTCGACGGGGAGGGACGTCCGTCGGTTGCAGCGGCCGTCGGTCCGTTTGATGTAGAGAGGGCCAAGGCCCTAGACTCGGTTGGCGTGGATGCAATCGTTATTGACACTGCCCACGGGCACAATATCAATGTCATCAAGTCTGCCAAGGAGATCAGGAGGCAGATCTCATCTGAGTTGATCGTGGGAAACATAGGCACACCTGAAGCTGCTGAGGACTACCTCGACGTGGGTCCAGACGCGCTTCGTGTCGGTCTGGGCTCGGGCTCAATATGCACTACAAGGATAGCCACGGGTGTAGGAGTACCGCAGGCCTCAGCCATTCATGGGGTCTACTCGGAGGCGAGAAGACACCGCATACCGGTCATATCAGACGGGGGAGTGGAGTCGGGCGGGGACATAGTCAAGGCTCTGGCGCTCGGGGCTGATTCCGTCATGCTCGGGAAAGCGTTGGCTGGTTGCGATGAGTCATCCGGGAAGCTCTTGGAATCACCGCTACCAGGACTCGCAGGGAAGTACAAGCTCTTCCGCGGAATGGGATCCCGCAGTGTCATATCGAAGGTTGACAGGTACATGGTTTCGTCGAAGGGTGCCCCGGAGGGCGTCGAGGGTCTGGTGAAGACGACGGGTAGCGTCGCCTCGGTTGTCAATGAGCTAGTTCAACACCTGAAGCAGGGCATGGGCTATGTCGGAGCCAGAAATGTGGGAGAGCTTCGCGTGAAGTCAAGACTTGTCGTCGTGACTCAGTCCGGTGCAGAAGAGGGCAGACCTAAGCTCCCTATCCTGCTGAGTGGCGATGACTGGTCCAGGCTGGGAGGTGAGTGAACTGTTCGATCCGGCCGGGTTCATCAGCGAGGCGACGAAACTCCTCAAGCAGCGGGCAGGCTCCCGTAGTGCCGTTGTGGCGTGCTCCGGAGGGGTGGACAGCACGGTCTGTGCCGAACTCGTGAGGAGGGCCATTGGAGGAAGAGCCGTAGCGGTCTTCATAGATGACGGGATGAGAAGAGAAGGAGAGCCAGAGAGGGTAGCTCATGCCCTCGGGTCGATGGGCCTCAAGGTCACTGTTGTACAGGCGAGCCAGAGGTTCTTCGGCGCGCTCAAGGGGATTGGTGACGCCGAACTCAAGAGGAAGGCGTTCAGGGAGACGTTCTATTCCACGCTCGCGGACGTTGCACGCGGGCTCGGAGCTGACCTGCTTGTCCAAGGTACCATCGCTGCCGACGTGGTTGAAACAGTTGGCGGAGTCAAGACCCAACACAATGTCCTCGGGCAGATTGGCCTTGACACCGCGAGGTATGGCTTCAGCGTGATTGAGCCATTAGTGGAACTGTACAAGCCTCAGGTGAGACAGGTCGCCCGCGAACTCGGACTCGAGGACAAGGTGTCAGAGGCAATGCCGTTCCCGGGGCCGGGCCTTATGATTAGGGTAGTGGGCGAGGTTACGCCCGAGCGGATATCAGCGGTCAGGACCGCGAACAAGATTGTAGAAGAGGAGATGAAAGGCTCGGGCGCTTTCCAGGCCTTCGCTGCTCTGATCCCCGTCAGGGCAACAGGCACAAAGGAGGGAAGGAGAACCTACGGGAACATAGTATCCATAAGGATGGTTGAGTCTGAAGATGCACTCAGTGCGACCGCCTCTGACATTCCGATGGAGGCTCTGAGGAGAATAGCAGAAAGGATCGTGAATGAAGTTGATGATGTCTCGAGATGCGTGTACGACGTGACGAACAAGCCACCAGCAACAATCGAATATGAATAGGCGGACCCGCACGATAACCCGCGAACCTTTATAGCCAAAACGGTATGCGGTGGCTCTCATGGAGGTGTACGCTGCCCTGATCGGAGCGGGCGGGCTTGTGGTTTCCGCCTGGCTCTACAGACATGTCAGCAAACAACCTGCGGGCAACCAAAGGATGGTCGAAATATCCGAGACCATCAGGTCTGGCGCAAACGCCTATCTGAGGAGGCAATTCATCACGCTCGCCGTATTCGTCATCGCGATCTCCGCTCTGTTGTTCTTCCTCAGGGGAGTTGAACTCGCTCTTGCCTTCGTCCTGGGTTCTCTATGCTCAGGTGCAGCGGCATATGTCGGCATGACAGCTGCACTCAAGGCAAACGTTAGGAGCGCGAATGCGGCGACTCAAGGGCTGAACAAGGCATTCCCGGTAGCTTTCTACGGAGGAGCGGTAATGGGTTACTCGATCGTCGGATTGGCCTTGATTGGCATAAGCATACTCTATCATATATATCTGGACACCGACGCGGTTCTCGGCTTCAGCTTCGGCGCAAGCACTCTGGCCCTGTTCGCGAAAGCAGGGGGAGGGATCTTCACGAAGACAGCTGACATGGCAGCGGACCTCGTGGGCAAGGTTGAGGTCGGAATCCCGGAGGATGATCCGCGGAACCCAGCCGTGATTGCTGACAACGTTGGCGACAACGTCGGTGACGTCGCTGGAATGGGAGCGGATCTGATAGACTCCTACATTGCCAGCATAGTCTCTGCAATGATCATAGGGACTGCCACGCTGGGTGCCTCAGGCGCGACACTGCCGCTAATGTTCGCGGCCGCAGGGCTTGCAGCCTCGCTGCTGGGCCTTCTCTTCGTCAGGTCGGACGACCCTAGCACCGCGCTTAACAGAGGAAGCCTCGGCACATGCGCTGTGTTCGCGGTGCTTTCGTTCATTCTGATCAAATGGATCGGAGCGGACATGGGCATTTTCTATGCGACCGTTTCTGGCATGGCGGCGGGCGTCATAATCGGGTTCACGACCGACTACTTCACGTCCGATGACGCAGCACCGGTGAACAAGATAGCTGAGTCGGCAAAGACCGGTGCCGCGACAACCATACTCTCGGGCTTTTCCTATGGGATAGTAGGCACTGTACCGCCAGTTTTGGGCATCTGCGTGGCTACGATCGCTTCGTGGTACTTCGCGGGCATCTTCGGCGTGGCGATGAGTGCTGTAGGAATGCTGTCGACTGTCGCGATGACCATTTCCTCTGACGCGTACGGGCCTATCGTGGACAATGCCAAGGGAATCGCAGAGCAGTCAGGTTTAGGAGAGCAAGTCGTGAGGATAACCGACAAGCTCGACTCTGCCGGCAACACTGCCAAGGCCATAACGAAGGGATTTGCCATAGGCGCCGCGGCCCTGACAGTCCTGTCTCTGTTCGCGGCGTATGCTAACACGGTAGGGATAAGCACCATAGACCTGATGAACCCGTACGTAATGGCAGGAGCGTTCGTGGGGGCCCTGATGCCGCCCTTAATCTCTGCGCTGCTCATACTATCCGTGGAGAAGAACGCGTTCGGTATGATAGAGGAAGTGAGAAGGCAGTTCAGGGAGAATCCTGCGATATTGAAGGGCGAGGCGAAGCCGGACTACGCGAGGGTAGTGGACATGGCAACAGTGGGTGCGCTAAAGGAGCTGATTCTGCCGAGCGTGCTCGCCGTAGTCGTTCCTCTGGTGGTTGGCGTGATTCTGGGCAAGGCCGCCCTGGGAGGGTTCCTCGGCGGCAGTATCTTCACGGGCATCATATTCGCCCAGTTCATGGCGACCTCGGGAGGGGCGTGGGACAACGCGAAGAAGTTCATCGAGAGCGGCGCGTTTGGCGGAAAGGGATCTGACGCACACAAGGCGGCGGTCATAGGCGACACGGTAGGCGATCCGTTCAAGGATACTGCCGGCCCATCGCTCAACACGATGATAACCGTCATGTCGCTGAGCGCGACAGTCTTTGCTCCTCTGATCTTCAGCATCCTCTAGCTGTGCCAAGACAGCAAGTAGAGAAGGTTCGACGGACACAAGGAGCGTTATTCCTTCACGTAGGGCTTGCCGACCTCAGTGGGGCCCTTGACCTTCTTTCCGTATATTGCCAGAACGATCACCGTGACCAGATACGGGATCATCCTTGGTAGCTGGGCAGGCAGGAAGCTCGCACCCAGTGAAGCCGAAACCCAATACTGGAGAGTGTCGAAGAATCCGAAGAGCAGACTTCCGCCGATTGCCGTAAGCGGACTCCAGCCTGAGAATATCACAAGTGCTATCGAGACCCAGCCTCTGCCGCCGGTCATGGCTCTGATGAAGATGCTGTTCCAGTCGATGGCTATGTACGTTCCGGCCAAGCCGAAGAGCATTCCGCTGAATGCCGATGCGAGATACCTCACCATTGGGACATTGATGCCCGCGGCATCGGCAGCCAGAGCATTCTCACCACAACTCCTTATGATCAGGCCATACTTCGTTTTGTACAGGAGATGGTAGGCTCCCAAGGCGAGAGCGATGGAGACCGGCAGGAAGTAGGAGATCTCGTAGACGAGGTTGCCGAAAGTCAGTGTTAGGAGGGACGGGAAACGCGGGACGCTCTTCCCGTAGCCGTAGGTGGTCCAGACCGCGACCGACAGGAGTTCAGTCAGACCCAAGGAGAAAGTGGTCAGACCAAGCCCCAGAACAACTTGATTCGCCCGCAGTTTCACACAGAGGTAACCGTAGAGGAGCCCGAAGAATGCACCCACTGCTGCTCCGTACATCAGTCCTACGAGAGGGTTACCCGTTGTCCAAGAGCCGTATGCGCTCGCGAAGGCACTCATGAGCATGATTCCCTCTATCCCCATGTTCATCAACCCTGACCTTTCTAGGGTGATTTCTCCCACACAGCCCAGCAGGAGCGGTATCATTGACCTTATTGCTCCGAACACGAGCGACACGAAGATTATGGGGTCGACCAGTATCTCACTCATTCTTCACACCTCGCCTCTTCAGATATGTCCTGATGATGTCGATCGCCCCGGGCAAGGCAGCGCAGAAGACTATCACCCCCTCGATGAGCGACGACACCTCCCTTGGCATGCCCGTCACTGGCTGAATGCTCTGAGCTCCTATATGGAGGGCACTCATGAACAGGCCGGCCAAGACAACACCCACGACGTCTAGCCGACCTATGAGGGCGACCGGAATTCCGGAGGAACCATAGCCAGGGCTGAACGCTTGGTTAAACCTGTACTCGGTGAATTGAACGTCAATCGCGCCAGCCAACCCTCCCATAGCGCCACCTGCGAGCATGACGAGGAGTATCACTTTGTTCACGTCTATGCCGCCGTACTTTGCTGCGTCTGGACTGGCGCCAACAGCCCTCATCGAGTATCCGATGACCGACCGCTTGACGACTATGAAGACGATCACCGCCGCGATCATGGTCGGTATGATTCCTAGATTGAACCTGGCTCCAAATAGCTCCAGCTGAGGGATCATCGCAGATGGACTGATCTGGGGAGTGATTATTCCCCCTGGCGGAACCCCTGTGGTGGGCAGGAAGAACTTGACAACTAGGAGCTCGGTGAGATATGTAGCTACATAGTTCAGCATTATGGTAGTCACGACTTCGTTCGCCCCTCTCTTGATCTTCAGGAAGGCTGGCACATAAGTCCAAGCTAATCCGGCGAGCATCGCAGCGACGATCGCCACCATCGCATGAACTATGCTGAGAATAGAACCGGCTGGTGCATCGAAAAGGTAGCCGACCAAGAACGAGGCGAAAGCCCCGACATACATCGCACCTTCCACACCAATGTTGAAGACCCCGGCGGAGAAGGCCATCTGAGCGGCCAATCCTGTTAGAATGATGAAAGTCGCCTCCCTCAGGGTGGAGGATATGCCCAGTATGCCTCCGAACGCACCCTGCATACCCCTCTCCTTGCTACCAAGAAACATCGCGGAGTACGCAGCGATAGGATCGTAACCCACCGCGAACATGATAGCTCCGCTGATGACGAAACCGAATGCAATTATGGCTATGGACTCGAGGACCATCAGGATTCTGCCCCTGTTCCTTCGCAAGATGTCACTCAACCTTGACGCCTCCCATAAGCAGACCCAACTTCTCGTTGTCCAGCTCCTCTGGCTTGCTGACGCCCATGAACTCGCCTTCGTACATCACTGCCACTCTGTCGCTGAGAGCCAGTACCTCGTCCAGCTCGGATGAAACCAAGAGAACGGCCTTTTCTTCCCCTCTCATCTTGATGAGCTCGTTCCTCACGAACTCGGTGGCGCTGATGTCCAGCCCAGCCGTGGGCTGGGAAGCCACTATGAGCAAGGGTGACTTGCTGAACTCCCTGGCTATGACAACCCGCTGGACGTTCCCCCCGGATAGCGACTTCACGGGGGTCTCTTCGGTCGCCATTATTGAGTAGTTTCTTATCAGGGTCCGCGCGTTCTCCTCGACCGCTGAGGGCTTCATCAGCAAACCGTCTGAGAACTGCTCCCTGAACTGCAGACCGAGTATGAGGTTGTCCTTCACGGAAAGGGACGGCACTATCGCCCTGCCGAACCTGTCCTCGGCAATGTGAGCAAGGCCCAAATCGTATAGGTCCTTTGGAGGCCTGTTCGTCGTTTTCACTCCGTTCACCAATACCTCGCCCTTCTCAACCTCTCTCAGGCCAGTGATTGCTTCTACCAGCTCCTTCTGGCCGTTTCCATCTACTCCCGCTATCCCGAAGACCTCACCAGCTCGGACCTCGAAGGAGACGTTCCGGACGGCCTCGTTCCCAGTATCGCTTCTCACGATAAGAGCGCGAACCTCCAACAGCACCTTCCCGGGGGTCGTGACCTCCTTCCTCACTTCTGGCAACATCTCCTTCCCCACCATCATCATGGCCAAGGACCGCAGATCGACATCTTTGGCACCAACTGTGTCTATCCTGAGCCCCCTTCTCATCACGGTGATCCTGTCGCAGATCGACAAGGCTTCCTTCAGCTTGTGCGTGACAAACACGATCGTCTTACCATCGTCTCTGAGTTTCTTCATGATCTTCAGCAATTCGTCGGCTTCAAAAGGGGTCAGCGCAGAGGTGGGTTCATCCAAGATGAGAAGACTCACGTTGCGCACCAGAAGCTTCAAGATCTCAATCCGTTGTCTCTCGCCCATGGGCATGTTCTCTACAACTTCATCCAAGTCAACTTTCAACCCTAGGCGTTCCGCGAGACCGAGCGCTTGCCCTCTGACTTCGTTCTGAGAGTCCGACTGGCCTTTGACATCAAGCCCGAGCACGATGTTCTCAAGTCCGGTAAAGCTCGGGACGAGCATGAAATGCTGGAAGACCATGCCGATCCTCTTTGCGATTGCATCCTTTGGACTGCTGAACTCGACTTGACTTCCGTCGATGAGTATCTTCCCCGCTGATTGCCTGATTTGCCCGAAGAGGATTCGCATCAGGGTTGACTTGCCCGAACCGTTCTCCCCGAGCAGGCCGTGAACTTCACCCCTCCAAAAGTCGACCGTCACTCCTCGAAGGGCCTTGACACCGTCGGGGTAGACTTTCTGGATGTCCTCCATCCTGATATAGGTTTCAGAGTCCAACCCCGGCACACCCGCAAAGGTAGCTTGGCATTTATGGGTTTGCACTCTTGGCAAAAAAAAGAACGAGGAAGCAGCTCACTTCGTCGCTGGCTTCCTCTTCATGAAGAAGTAGTAGTAGCCCGCTGCCGCCACGATGATGACGATGACGGCTCCTGCTAGGATCCACGTCAGGGGTATGCCCGAACTGAAAGTCCCGATGTACTGCGTACGAAGGTTAGCTATCGTGTTCTGAGTTGGGACTGGCACTTGGATGTTTCCGCTTATGATATTGCTCTTGAGTTCGTCGAGGTCTGCCTGTTTGGCGCTTAGGTATGTGTTGTACATGTTCTGGATTTTTGTCTCGGCATCTGTTATTTGTTGTTCAGTGTAATCTGCGCCCCTAAGGAAGTCTGCCCAAACGATCATGTCAGCTGGTGTGGACATCGAGACTCCTCCCTCCTTGAGACCGAGTTCGACTACGCCCGACGTGAACGTTCCCTTCACAGCGGCCTCGACCGTGCTCTGGACTCCGAAGTCTACCTTCTTCCTAGCAGAGCATAGGATGTAGCCCGGGTACAGGTAGTCCTGGTCAGCATCGACTCCTATGGAGAATATCGGCTTGTTAGTCGCGACAGCCCTTTGTTGGCATGCCTCTAGCACTCCCAATCCAGTGGCTCCGGCAGCTGCGTAGATGACATCTGCACCCTGGTCTAGGAAGGTTATCGCAGCCTCCTTGCCCTTATTAGGATCTCCGAACGTTCCGGTGTAGTAGTAGCTTATTGTAATATCCTTGCCAAGCCTCTGAGCCATCCACTTCGCTCCGAACGCGAACCCTATCTCGAACTTCCAGAGCAACGGTATTTCCATCCCCAGCACCACTGCAACCTTTCCGGACTTCGTGGCGATTGCCGCTGCAGCTCCAACCATGGCGCTTGCCTCGTTCTCGCGAAAGACCACTGACGCTACATTGGGGGCCGCCACAACGCTGTCTATTATCATGAATTTCTGGTTCGGGTACTTGAAAGCGGTTGCGTTCAGGGCATCCGACCACAGGAAGCCAATGCATGCGATCAGCGTGTACCTGCCCGATGATGCATAGCTTTCCAGAGTGGGTTCGAAGTCGGCCATCGACCTCGGCGTGGCGTAGCTGACCTCTACAGTGTACCCTTGGCCGGCTAGCGATGTCTTGGCTTGTTCAGCACCGTATGCGGCCATGTCGTTGAAGCTCAGGTCACCTCTGCCTCCCACGTCGAACAGTATGGCGATGAGGTATGTCTGCCCAGCTCCGCGGACCGCCGGAGCGAGCATGGGTGCCAACAGGAGCAGGATGCTCAGCACAACGAAAGAAGTCGTGAAAACAGGTGGCCGGTTCTTTGACAACTTCAGCATGTACGATTCTCACCAAGCCGTCGGTCCGACCGTATCCTTTTATTACTTAGCGGTCAATGGCAATAGCCTCGGTCAAAGCTTTTCAATGCCCCCACAAATGGATTGGGTTGCCCTTGCCCTCAGAAAGGGGCACATAAGGCCGTCATCCTCGTGCACCGGCTGTCGCCGCGTGAGACCTGACCCTTTTCTGGCTGAACCGCTCGATTCGCCCCATTGCCTTCTTATATACAGCACCTCGCGGAGAGGAGTGTCGCCTTGAACAGGTGGGCCTGGTTCGGCATCCAGGTGCTCATCGGAGCACTAATGCTTGCGCTGCTGCTGTACTTCGCCGACTTCGCAAGAGTCATGGGGGTGATTTTCCAGGCCGACGCGGGGTACGTTCTCATGGCCGCACTGACTTTCATGCTCGCATCGGTCTTTGTGGGGTATTCACTTTTCATACTGCTTGAGAGGATGGGATACAGCCCATCAGCCTTCAAGACCGTGATGGTCAGCATCGCGGGACAACTGATCAGCGATCTGACGCCAGCCAGAACGGGATACTTCGTGACACCGATGCTTCTGGGCGGAGAACTCGGGGTCAACTTCGAAGACGGCATGGCGGCGATCGTGTTCACCGGGGCAGTGCAGTCGTTCGCCAGTGTCATCATGGGAGGCATCGCAATCGTCTACTTCAGTAGCTTCATTGGATCTGGCGCACAGCTCATCGCTTTGTTCGTGTTCGGGATTCTTCCAGTAGCGCTGATGGGGTTTGCACTGGTGTCAGTCATCCATCACACGTGGTTGACCAAGCTCATCGAACATGCCAGGAACGTTCCTTTCATCAAGCCGAGGATCGAGCAAGTCAGGCAGGCCATTGCTGCCTTTCAGAGAAGCGGGCGGAGGGCAACGGGGGCAGCGGTCCAAGTGGCCCTCTTCCTCCTCGTGGCACAGGCTCTGAATTCAGTTGCGCTCTACTTTCTTGCACTGTCAATCGGAGTAATGCAGGTGAGCCCCATCGGTTTCGTGATGACGTACGCGATTGCCGGGTTCAGCATGTATGCCTTCGTGACCATAGCCGGACTTGGGGTTCAAGAGAGCATGTATGCCCTTCTGCTGGGTTTCATGGGAGTGGTTCTCGACAAGGCCACGGCCATCGCCATATTGGCAAGGTTCTTCTTCACAGTCACGGATTTCATGGGCATTCCCTTCTTAGCGAGGCTGGGTGTCAGATCGCTCCCCGGGATGCTGACGAGCGGCCCGGATATGGACAGGCAAACCGAGTCAAAGACATCTCAATGATTTCTGCCTCAACCGACAGATCGACTCCGTGACGTCTATCCGGTTCCCAAGTAGTGCGCTATTGCCTTCTGAGACACTCCCCTCGATGGATCGATCTGGAGAGGCGTAATCGATATGGCTTTCTCGACAAACACAACATGAGCATCGGTCCCGGGCTCAAACTCTTTTGGGTCTCGGGCATTTCCCCATTGCCAGTAGTACGGCCGCCCTCTTGGGTCAACTCGCTCCACGACGTAGTCCTCGTACTTCTGGGTCCCGAGTCTGGTGACTTTGAACGGGGTATCCGCCCTGACATCGTAGGGAAAGTTCACGTTCAGGAAATCCACACCCTTGGGAAGGCCTCGCCTGACCACCAAGTCAGCGATCGGGAATGCTCGCGCAGCAGCAGTCTCCATTCTTGACTCTTGTTCTTCGGTGCTGTGTTCGCCTTCCGGGACTTCCATCGAGAAGGCTATGGAGGGTATGCCCATGATGGCGGCCTGAATCGCTGCGGCCACTGTGCCGCTCGCAAAAACTGTCTGCGCAGTCACATTGTCTCCCATATTGATGCCGGACACGACTATGTCCGGACGCTTACCCCCGAGGATCCTGCTAATGCCCAGGGACACGCAGTCAGCCGGGCTTCCCGAAACGGCGTGCGCTGCTACTCCATTGACCGTGACCTCGCTCATCCGTAGGGGCTTGTGGAAGGTCAGGCTCATTCCCGTCGCACTCCTAGGTGAATCGGGGGCCACTGCGATGATGTTCCCCAATCCCGCCAAGCTGTCCATCAGGACGCGGAGCCCGACACTCATGATCCCGTCGTCGTTTGTGAGGAGGATTGTCGGCATCGTGCGCTCTTGGCCAGCCAGAGTGATAAGTTTTTCATTCATTGGCCTCTTCCAATGCTTATATCCGAAATAACAGCGCTTTCGCAGATGGCTCCTCGTTCATTGGTCACGGTCGCCGCGGGAGAAGCAGTTGAAGAGATGGTCTCTCGCGCTTTTGAGACGGTTGACTTTGATGAGCTCGTTGAGGATCTCGGCGGGGATCTCGTCGTGGTGAAACCAAACTTCGCTGACGTGAACAGGATCGCACCCCTAGAGTACGGCACAGGATTCCAAGGCAACAAGCTGCCAGGAAGCGAAGCGGGCGTGGGCCTGCCTAGGAGAGGTGACCAGACAAGCACGGAGATCGTGGATGCTGTGACAATGAACATCAGGAACACGAAAGGAGTGAAGCAGATCGTCATTGCCGAGGCATCGGCCACTCCAACTTGGAAGGCGTTCTTCATGTATGGCATATTCGAGATAGCCCGGAAGTACCATGTCAGACTCGTAGATCTGAACAACGACGAGGTGGAGGTCGTGCCGGTTCCGGAGGGCAGGGTTCTGAAGTCTCTCAACTCTCCCAGGACGATTCGGAAGGCGAACATCATTGTCTCCGTCCCTGTCTTGAAGGTCTGGAACGCCTGCGGGGTATCCGTCAACATCAAGAACATGGCCGGGGGAACCACTCCGAGCTACTATGGGCCGACGATCTGCAATCTGACGGGGTGGAGGACTGACCCAAGGTACGACCCGGACATGGTGATGGGACAGTCAAGGACCCTCGCCGAGGGGATAGTCGACATAGCATCCGTCAACAGGGCTCATGTCGGCATCGTGGACGCCATCACTGTGATGCATAATGCCAGCCCCGGCAAGGAGTTCATGTTCAAATGGGAGGATGTGAAGGTCGAGGAAATCGGTGCCGTGATTGGGAGCAGAGATCTGGTCGCAGCCGATGCAGTGGGAACTCAGATCATGGGCTTCTATCCCCACAAGATACTGCACCTGAACGCGGCGCATGAGAGAGGCCTGGGCACGAACGACCCCGAGGAGATAGAGGTCGAGGGTGTTCCCGTCGGGCGCATCCGCATCAAATGCTCGCCGATGACCGGCGCAGAGGAGATAGCAACACCATAGGCGGACGCCCGGGCTAAGCTCCTCTAATGACTTAAGACAGTTCAACTGAATACGTTGGGGCACGGCATGAGGCGTATAGTCGGCGTCTACACTAGTTCGACCGAGATAATGCAGGCGGAATGGAAGACTGTTGAACAGCTCAAGGAAAAGGTCGGATTGAACCTGGTAATACTCGGCATGGGACCTGCAGGAGACATCTGGGGTCCAAGTCCGGAGGTGGCCAGGAAAGCCCCGGTCGAAGTCCAACCCATAGGAAAGGACGACCGCCTGAACGACTTCATTCGGGAGGCTCATCGCAGGGACATCGACGTTTGGATATGCATCTCGCTTTACGCTGAGATGGACCCGGGCCCGAACCACCCAGAGCTCATGTTCAGAGACTTCGACGGGAACATTGTGGAACCCGTGTCCAAGCACGGATCTGGTTGGGCTTGGTCGTGGTGTCCCAGCAATAGGAGATTGAGGGAATACAACGAGGAGCTCCTGAAGGACCTCACGAGGAGATACGAGGTGGACGGTTTCACGATGACCCACCAGCGCTATTCACCCATCGGGCACAACCTATTCAACTTCTTCGGCTGCGGATGCAAGGAGTGCGAGAGTGCGGCGGGGGAGCTAGGTTACGACTTCAGCAAGATGAGATCTGGAATGAACAAGGTTCTGGGGCTGATGAAGAACGTCGACACACGGACGCTGTCCAGACTGCGAGACCTGGATCTGGGTTTCACCGACCTGCTCTACTACCTCGGGGCTGATGCGTCGTTGGTTGACTGGCTCAACTTCAGGTGCGACCTGATAGGCTCAGGTATGGAAAGATACCACAACGCGGTCAAGAGCGTCAAGGATGATGTGACCATAGGCACGGACAGCTTCCCGCCCACGTTTTCATTGATCGGAGGCCACAGGTATAGGACGCTTGAGGAACACTCGGACTTCCTGAGCCCACTGCTGTCCCACATCTTCATCTTCGTGATATTCAACTTCATGGAACTCGCAACGAGGATAACTGATTGGAACAAGGGGGTATCTGAGGTTGACCTCCTTCCCGTCTTGTATCGGTCATTCGGCTATGACAAACTGGGGCTTCCGAACTCCCTCAAGGCCTTCCACGAACACGATAGTCTTCCCTCAAGCGACTTCAGTGACACCAAGCTACCACTGGGCGAGGCAGTCCGACGTGAGGCCCTCAAGGCGGCCGCTGCTGTCCGACACGTCAAGCCGATGTACGGCATCTTCTCAGCGCACTCCAAGATTGACGCGAGCGGGGCCAGTTTCAGGGCTACCGCGATGAGGGACGCCGGGATGGATGGCATAATCCTCCAAGTAGGTCAACTTCCCGGCCCCGACGCCAACCTGAAGGCCATCTCAGACGTTCTGTCCCGGTGGGGCTAGCTTTTCCCACCCGTATTCCTGAAACCAGCTCGGCGCTTTACTTCCTCAGCACTTCGCCAAAGGCAGAACCGAGTATGTCCCAGACCTTGTCAGGCTCTGGTGCGGAGAGCGTAGTCCACTTCCCTGCGCGGTAGGTCCAGGAGAAGATCGAATCGACTCCCTTGTCGGCGTAGAGGTGAACGAGTGTCCTGATGAACTCCAGGTCATCAGGGGAGCTGTGATAGCTCATTACCCATCGTTGCGACTCCTTGCCGTGCTTCTTGGCCATCGCGACGGTGCGTTCTGCCACACCAGCATAGTCCTTGAGCGGTCTGCCGTAACCCATGATCGAAGTTGAGAATACATCGAACTCCTTGACTCTCGCAACCTTCTCCCAGTTTCCGTATCCGTGCCATGGATCCGGCGTGGGCAGCACGCAGGCGGTCACCTTCAGCTTGGGGTCGACTTCCTTTGCGGCTATCGAAGCCTCCCTCAGCACCTCTAGAGCCCTGTCCTCGCGGAAAGCTCTGACCTCCTCTGTCAAGATCTTCGGCATCTCATAGCCGTACTCCTTCTTGAAGAGCGACTGGCATATCTCGCACCTGCAGGACCAGTCAGGCGGACCCGAGGCATAGTGCGGCTCGTCCCAGAAGAACCCGTCCGACTCCGTGTCCTCTGCCAGCTTTCGTACCCAGCCGCTGAAGTACTTCCTGAAGGTCGGCGAGTTGAAGCACGCTGCAATGAGCGGCTCGCCCGAGAGGGCTGTCACCTGCCTGTTCTTCACGTGATTCTGCAGGAAGACGCTGGTCTGCTCTCCCCCGAAGAACTTGCCGATGCCCCAGAGATCTAAGTAGACCGTGAGGCCCATCTTCTTCGCGCGCTTCACTATCTCGACGAGGCTGGGATACCAGAACTCAAGGTCGAACTCCATGATGGCGAGAAGGACAGCATTGCAGTTGTGCTTGACCATCTCCCTGAAATGATCTTCGGCGTGCTCGGGATACGTCAGTCCGTAGAGACTGACTCCAGTTTCCTTCACAACCATGTTCTGTTGGCAAATGGAGGGCTGCAGCAGCTTATAGCACTTGAGGTGCTCCCGTGTCGCACGCGAACCCAATCAGTCTATGGCAGCTGCCTTGTATCACTTCTACTCTGTTTTCGCACACGGACTTCCGCCGGCACCGGCTCATTGACTCCTCTTGACTCCACACATATATTGCAGCAGAGATACCGTTAGCGTCAACTACCCATGGATAAATCCAATGGGCTTGTAGGTGAATCATGAAATGATTGAACGTAACCCCACCGTAGTTTTCACACAGCCCGGGCAGGCTGTAATCGAGGAGCGGCCCGTGCCTGAGCCCGCCGAGGAGCAAGTCCTCATCAGAAGTAGGAGGACACTGGTAAGCACTGGGACGGAACTGACCATCTTGAGCGGCGACTTTCCAGAGAATTCCGCGTGGTCGCGATACGGGAAGTTCCCGTTCCTGCCAGGTTACGACAATGTGGGCGAGGTAATTGCCGTCGGCAGGGGGGTCAGCGATGAATGGGTCGGGAGAAGAGTGGCGAGCTACGGGCAGCACGCTCGCTACGTTGTACTGGGCGCCGATTCGCTCAGGCCGGTTGACCACGAGGTTCCGGACGAGCATGCAGTATTCTCCACGATCGCTGAGATTGCGCTGAACGGCGTGAGAAGAGGAGGAGTGCGACTGGGAGATTCGGTAGTGATCTATGGGGCTGGACTGGTCGGCCAGCTCACCGCCAGGTTCTGCGGACTGTGCGGAGCAAGACCAGTCGTGGTGGTCGACCCGGCCGAGCCCCGCCTGTCCAGACTTCCCAAAGACCCGTTCTTCGTCGCCCTCAACCCGGAGGTGGACGATGTCGTTGCCGAAGTCAGGAAAGAAACAAGGGGAAGAATGGCGGACATTGTGTTCGAGGCGACAGGCGACCAAGGTCTGATCCCCGCTGAGTTCAGTTGCTTGAGAGAACAGGCGAAGTTTGTCGTGCTTAGCAGCCCGCGCGGAAAGACGCACCTTGACTTGCACGACCTCTGCAACTACCCCAGCTACACAATAATCGGGGCGCACAACATGTCTCACCCGCGTCATCCGACTCTCGACAACCCATGGACCGGCAAGCGTGACGCTGAATTCTTCTTCGAGCTGGTAAGGACCGGCGAACTGGATGTCGGGAATCTGATCTCCCACAGAATACCCTATTCCGGCGCCCCGGAGATCTACCAACAGTTGCTCAAGGACAGATCAGGGTTCATGGGAGTGGTACTCGTGTGGGACTAGGCGATGGACCGACGCGTCCTTTGGGTTGAGAGCGCCGGCGTTCTCCGACACTGTCGCGCCCCGTAAGGTCTGTGGTTGCTATGACAACCATATAAGCCGAGTTGCCGCTGTCTGCCTAGTGATGCACACATGAGTGAAGGGAAAACCTACCTCGACACAATCACCGCGACGTTGAACAAGTTTGAGAAGGAGCAAGCGGGAAACTTGGATAAGGCTGCAGAGGTCATGGCCAAGGCGATAGCGGATGACAAGCTGATTCACGTCTACGCGGGCGGAGGCCACACCTGGCTGCCGGTCGCTGAGATCTTCTATAGGGCTGGTGGACTTGCCTGCATTAACCCCTTCATGGACTTGGGACTGTCGCCGTTCTCGCAGGCGCTTCACTACATGAAGTTCGAGAGGCTTCCTGGTTACGGGAGGGCGGTGGTAGACTACTACGATCCGAAGAAGGGCGACGTGGTGTTGATCATTCACAACATCGGCGTCAACCCAGCAACCATAGATGCGGCACTCGCATGCAAGAAGAGGGGGTGTGTGTTGATAGCTCTCTCTTCAAGTGACTGGCAGAACAAGGTCCCCAAGGGGCACATTGTCAGACACCCCAGCAACAAGAACCTCTTCGACATAGCAGACATATGCATAGACGACTACAATCCGTTCGGCGACGCGGTCGTCAACGTGAAGGGCCTTGACACCACCATAGGGCCGATCTCGAACGTTGTGGACTTCTACATAGTGCACAGGCTTGAGATCGAGATAGTGAAGAAGCTGATCAAGATGGGAGTCGAACCTCCGGTCTGGAAGAGCGCGAACGTGCCAGGCGGAGATGCGTACAACAAGAAGCACCTAGACAAGTACTTCAACAGAATAAAGTACCTGTAGTCACACCTGCATGGGTGGAATCCTGTAGCCAGTAAGGCCAGCTAGACCTCTATCAACTCGTACTTGGAGCTGCCCAAGCCCAGCTTCTCAGCAGCCCTCACTTGGATGAACGGGTCCTTCCCGTGGATGATCTTGAATTTGTCGTCTCCTGCCTTGAGGTTGTACTTGTCTGCGATGGAATAGGGAAGAGGAGGGGCCTTGTTGATGAGGTCCAGACTCGCAGCTTCGATCGCAACAACGTCCTTGCTAGCCAGTACCCCTATGTCCGGAACAATGGGGTTTGTGGACCAGTCGGCGCAGTCACAAAACTCGGTTATGTCCATGAGGTAATTTATGTGCAGTTGCTTGCCCTTGAACTTCCTGAGGATTGCGGCGGTGACATCAGCCATGCCCCACTGGAACTTCTCTGCTCCACGTTCCTCGGATTCCTTGCCGTGAAGTGCTCTCCTCATGCTCCGCGAACAACATCCAATAGCCAAGTTCTTCAGAGCACCCGCGTACGCGCTGCTACCGTGCCCTTTGGAGTGTGAGAACGTGATCAGCGCATCAGCGTCGTAGACATTGCCGGCCACTTCGACTTCCTTGAAAACCAATCCATCGTCCAGCTTGACCTTGCGCAGGTCGTTCTCCTTTATGCCACTAGTTGGGAGGACTGGGGCGCCCACGGTCTCGTACGACAGACCGGTCGTGATGGCGTGCTCTAGGTGTCCGAATCCCCACGTGTCCACCAAGAACGGTTTGCCCCCGGACCGCTTTACCAAGTTGACAAGATTCCCCACGAACTGCGGTCTGATTGACCTGAAGCCACCCGGCACGCCGAAGTGCATCTTGATCGCAACCAGATCCTTCTCTGCAACCGCATCAGCAATACCGGCCTTCTGCGCTGCCTCGAGGAACCTGACCGGCAGGCTGGATGACTTCTCATACTTCTTGGGCTGGGCGGGGGCGAAGTAGACCTGACTCATAGGTTCGGGCCTGACTGGTCGCTAATTAAGCATAGACGAATTCTGGCATCAATTACTTATATAGGACGAAGCGAAAAAATCGACGATTCGTTAAGACGCGTTCGTAACGTGCTTCCTCGAGGACGGGCCTGATCTCAGGATCCAACGTCAAGATCGCGAGCTCCCCGCGCAACCGCTGGATCTTCGGGTGCTCCTCTGAACCTTCTCTACCTGACTAGCTTCACCAGCACTGGCTGCATAGGTCTCAGTAGCAGTTGGGCGTCCAGGGTCTCCGCGTTCCACTCTACTCCCGACTCATCGTCTGAGACCTCGACTCTCCTCGGCTTGACAGCCCCTCTGTAGTGGGCAACCGCCGACAAACTGGTGCGTCCTAGGTTCACCACAGCCAAGGAATCGGAGGAGACGATCATGTCACATTCCTCTGAGAGCCCATCGATGTCCCAAGGGATGGCCCCGCGCTTCGCCGCCAGCCCTTGATCGACCAAGTCGAGAAGGAGTTCGGGCGTGCGCTCCAACACGACGAGAGATGGGACGCCCACGAAGCAGGCCCTGCCCTTGCCGAATCGGTTCCTCGTGACTGCAAATGCCCCTGGTTGGAACCCGGGAGGTATCGACTCGAAAACCGCAAGGGGTTCCGCCCCACGCAGCGTGGGGCAGAAGACAAACTCAAAACCGAAACGTTTGACCTCCTCAGCGACTGTCCTGCGACCCAAGGGTTCAGTCAGTTTATACCCTCCGTACTTCCCAACGTTTCTTGAGTCAACTCCCAGAACTTCCCTCAGCCCGGAGGGAGGATAGCCGAAGACCACGAGCGAACTTCCCGACCTGCAAAGGTCAGCGAGCGCCCTCGCTTCGCATTTCCTCAGCTCAGGTGGATCGAACAGCAGGATGACGTCAGCTCGGTCCCTTACTCGATTGGCCCAGTCCTTGAGATCCCCAAGTGGCGGCTGGATCAGTCGCGCGTCCAGTCCTATGCGACGAAGGCCAGCGAGCACCTTCGTGCCCATCGTGGGCCAGTAGACCGGGTCCAGTGGGAAGTACGCGGCAACGGGGTTGTCTGTTCTCCTCAACTCGGCAGAACGCCTGAACCATGCCATCGCTTCCCTGAACTTCTGCGGGGCATCACCACCCCTGTCAGCAACGTAGGAAAAGATGAACGCCGAAACGCCCGAGGCATCCCTCGTCATGGAGGCACTCAGGATCTGTCCCGCAACGACATCTGACGGCATGAGCTTCTCACCGTCGACGAAGTATCTGGGGAACGTCTCCACGTGACCAACGGCCAACCTTGAGGGGTGTCCTGCCAGCGATGCAGCAGCCAAGGCCAGATGGTCCTTCGTTCGAGTGATAGGGTAAGGGTAAATGGCAATGCTGGACTGAGGGATTATGCAGTCCAACGCTTCCACTGCCGAAAGGGCGGATGGCATCAGAGGGAGGGTTCCGCCGTGATAACGCTCGGTTGAGAATATGTAGGGCGCAGCTCCGGTGAAGAGCCCGGGATCAAGGGACTTCACGTACCGGGTCGTCTGATCGTAGTAGGGGGCCTCGAGGATGTCACCCGGTTCCCAGTAGAAGTAGAAGCCCGCCATCGAGGGAAATGAAGCATACATCCGGTGGAGTTCTTTGACCATCGCCTTGGCGGACGCGGTCTGCTTAGCCCCAGGGTGCATCCACATATCGACCCCTGTCTTCGCGGCCCAATGGTAGGCCAAGAGAACTGCGACCCCGTGGTCTGCAGATATGCGAAGAATCGCGGCGATAGGGTCGGTTTCCAGACCCTTGACTCTCGAGAACCTCCGGCTGGGGTACTCGGCCCCTTCCCAAGTGTACAGGTTGTGTGCAACCACTATGTTGCCAATGTCGGAGAAGGACTTGATGGTCCGCTCGACGTAACTCTCGCCTTTGCTTGTGACAAAGGAGACGGGGATCCAGTCGATCACAACATTCCCGACAGCGAACCACTGCTTCGATGTCTTCTTTCCGTTGTGTATGGTGAACACGTAGAGCCCTTCCTCGCTCGTCTCTGAGTAATCTACGCGGTATCCTCGGCCCGTTTTCTTAAGAGTGATGTCGGCGGGCGGTCGCTTTGGTGCCACCAGCGTGACGCGGGCCTTTAGTCCCTTCAGGGAGAACCTCAGAGGTTCACCCTTGAGCATCTTGTGCTTCAGTTGGTCTCTCCCGCTCATCCCTTCTGGGGAGGCTTGTGGCAATATATGTTCAGCTATCACCGGTCCGTAATGTGGTCATCACGAACCGGATTTCCTGCCCCGAGCGCGCGCAATTGTGCGGCTGTTTCCTTAGTCACTTGGATGGTCGTCTTCTTTTGAGCCATGTTGGGTAACCCCCCTCGCGCGCGCCACCTGTTGGCAGACTACTATGGAGAGGTTAGGGCTCTTTACGCCACCGGCCTCAAATGGTGGTACGGTCAATACGAGGGAGGGCAAGCCAAGTTCGCAGCTGACTTGGCAAAACATACTTTGGGCAGGATATACTGGCCGTCGCGCGTGAGATACCTGTTGAAGGCCTCTCGAGTGACTTGTGTGAATTGTGCGTTGACCCCAATCAGGTCGGCGGGCCTGTCCTGAGACATAAACAGTTGATGATTCCGTGAGGCTCAAAGGGCGGTAGATCCTGCGCCTCGTCTCGGTCCTGATTCCTGCTAGGATCTTCTCGGCAATTTCGGGCTTGAAACTCAGTCGTCGTCGCTTCATGCGTGCCGCCTGATCAGGATCTTACCGTTCACTTGAGCGATAAACTCCCATCCCTCGCTTATGAATTTCGGGAGTTGTCTTTCAGTGACGTAACGTGATTCGCATCGCGCGCGAAAAGTTGACTCACGTTCCCCATGACGCCTCTGTTGCAGCTCCCACTGCCACGTTGAACTCCGATAGCTTTGGTATCACAGGTTCCCTACCGAAGGACTGCAGCGTCGTGAGTACTTTCCCCGAGACATAGTCGAGTTTTGTCAAGGACCCTACAAGAATGATGGTAGTGGCACCGACGCCCGATGCGGAGAGGTGAGCAAGCTCGCCTACGACTTCGCCAACCATGTTCAGAATCCCAGCAGCGATATCTTCAGGGGATCCCACGCCCGATAGCTTGCCGAAGTTCGACGCAGTCATCTTCGCATCCAACGCTCCTATTGCTCCGCCTACGACGTCTCCCACGGTGAGATCCACAGACTTCGCGTCGCCGCGTTTTGCCATGTCATTCAGGACCAGTGCGTCGGAGACCCCGAGAAGTCTCTGGCCTAGTCCCACCGCTGTCCCGCCTCCTATTCCGGTTCCTCCGACGTGAGTGACCTTTCTTCCCCGTTCCCTGGCCCAGACAATCGCGGTCCCTGTCCCCATGCTGACAACGAGACCCTCCTCTACGCCGGCGAGCCTGAGTCCCCCGATACCGATCGACTGTATCTCATCGACCTTCTTCACCTCGAGATTGAGCAGCGAAGCCGGCAATCGCCTGCTCCTTCCCCCAGACACCGCCAAGTACTCTATGTCTGCTAGATCTGTCGCTGAGTCTGACAGGAGTTTCCCGAGCACTCCCGAGACTGAAGTCACCGGGTCCTCCGCCGATCGTGAAACAGCAGTCCCAGTCACTTCTCCCTTTTCGAATAGGACTGCCTTGGTTATGGAGCCTCCCACGTCGACTCCCACTATCATCTGCCAGATACACCTACGGATGGCACAGCCCTTTTCACAGCTTCGTAGATAGGAGGCACCAATACTACCAAGAACGGTATCTCAGTGCAGTAGGTCCAGAACGAGAGCAGGATTGCAGCGAAAACCGGCAGTGATGACTGCCCTCCCATTACTACGGCCGGCAACGCGAATACGTAGCCGTAGGCCCACACGCCGACCCCGATGTATACGCTGCCCAATGCCAAGCCCACAGCCGAGGCCAGACAGAATCTCAGGGTCGTATCGTCTCCTTTGATGAAGCCCCACGCCAATGGCAGTGCCATCACAACCGCAACTGCTCCGGAGAGAAGAGCGCCAACGAGATCCAACGGCTGCCCCTGCAGGCCTAAGTAGAAGTATCCGAATGAAAGGGAGCTCAGTAGCCAAGCTATTACCGACAGTGCTTTGAGCCTGCTCCCGGAGATCCCACGCCTCGTCGCCAAGAATCCGAGCACATAGAACCCCAACAGGTTTGACGGTACTCCCACAGTCAGACTGAGCAGAGCATCGCCATGAGAGATCATGTCCGAGATGAAGATCCCGATGGCAGCTTCCAACCCCCCGACAGCAGGACCGAACGCGACTGCAAACAGCCCGGGCACGAATACGGCTGGCCAAAACCTAACGACACCGAACACAGGAGCGAAAATCCCCAGGTACGTGAGGATGCCGACCGAAGCATAGAGAGCGCCGCACATGGATGTGAGGACCAGATCCCTTACTCGCATCGGTCTCGGGGAAACGATGAGTTGTTTATAAAGCATGTTATGGTCAGTCGGGGTGACTCCCTGGTGGTCAGGAGCGCGCGCGTTCTCGTCAGCGCCGTTCGCTGAGACGCCCGTCAGACCAATCCCCGCAACACCTTGAACAGCTCGTCAAAACTGTGGGCTCTGCACCGTTGGGCTGCTGCCTTGCTGGCGAAGTGAGCCGCTGCTATCGCGTCTGATGAACGTAGGTATTGTGCGATGAACCCCGCGGAGTAGACATCCCCACATCCCAGAGTGTCGACAATCATCCCACATTTTTCCGACGGAATGTGCGTGCAATCCAGCTTGTTGTTCTCTGAATGAACCACAAACGATCCCTTTTCCCCAAAGGTGATCATGGCGGCCTTTAGTCCCTTCCGAAGTAGCTTGCGGCCGAAAGAGAGGACATCCTTCGGATCTTCCATGGGGCGACCTAGCAGGTGCTCCGCCTCGAACTGGTTGAACTGAGCGAAGTCCGCGGCCTGAACCCAATCCACCCAGCCTTGGCGTTTCTGGCCGAACCGGGCACCAGCTTGATCCCTCCCATGGCCTAACATGTGATAGTCAACGTAGATCGAGCACTTGGCTTTCCGCCTGATCGACTTCAGCGTTCCCAACGTCATCTCAAGACCTGTGGGGAAAGTGACCAAGATGATGTCGGGATTCAAGAACCCTTCCACATCAGCCCTTGTGATGGGTACAATGCTCCCATCATTGAAGTGCGTGCCGGTGACGAATAACAGATAGCAGCGCACATTCTGCCTGTCCACCCGCCTAATGCCATCCAAGTGTATGTTGGGGTGGCGGGAGAGGAGCTCGGCCACCTCGCCGAGAATGTCCTTTCCCACGTTTGCGACTGGCATTATTGTAGCATCAGACATGAGAGCAGCAAGAGCAATGGTGTTGTAGAGCAAACCACCCAGAGCAGTCCTGATGGATTCATTTGGGCGCCAAACGATGTCCTTGGTGATGCTTCCGACCACCGTTACAGTAGTCTTGCGGGGCACCTGGTGTCACCTGTTTTCGAATGCCCTGTGACTGTCTGGGGTCACGAGCGCATCTGAGATCCGCATTCTAACTACGATCCACCCCGGAGGCATTCTTTAGCATAAGTGCAATAGGCGATCCGCAGTCCGGAATCCGTAATCCTGTAGTCGTCAGCTTATCCAGCTCAGGTACACACCTAGGAAGAGCGACAGCGTCTGATCCCAGAACAACAAGAGGACCGCCCTTCGCCTGATGCATGAGAGAAGGATGATGCCGGTGGGCTTGGGCAAGATCAAGGAGGCGAGGAGAAGCGGGAGTTGGTCGACGGCGTACACCTCGAGAACAAAGCCAGCCATCCCCGCTGACCTGAAGGCGGCCCCAAGGTTCTAAGACCCAAGCGAACGGGACTGGAAAGGTAGAGCAGATGGCCTCGGTCCGCTTTTCGTATCTCCCAAGTTATCAAAAAGGATAACCTTAAATGTATGAAACCCGGTCCCTCTCACGTGAAGAGCTCGGATCTGGTCAGGCGGATGAGAGCATTCAGGAAGGCGGTCTTCAGCCTCTCAGATCTGTCCAAGATACTCGGGAAGGATAGGGCCTATACCAAGGTCTTCGCCAACAGGTTGACGCGTGGAGATCTGCTGAACCTTGAGAGAGACAAGTACACGTTGAGGGGGACAGACCCCTTGGTTGTCGCTTCCAATGTGGTCTTCCCGTCCTATGTATCCTTCATCTCCGCATATCAATACTACGGCCTTACAACCCAGCTTCCCCGTGTCATCCACGTCGTGACTATGAAGCAAAGGAAGGGTCTGGCCTACGACAACACCTCCATCCGGTTCGTGAGATTCCTGCGGCACAGGTTCTTCGGCGTTAGGAGAGAGGTCCGCGAAGGCAAGCTCCTGTTTGTTGCCGCCGTCGAGAAGGCGATCATCGACAGCCTCTATCTCCCGAAGTACTGCAGAGCATCCGAGACCCTCTTCGCATTGAGAAATGCAAACCTTAACCTAGGAAGGCTCGTCATGTTCGCTGAGAAGATGGGCTCGGTCGCGCTCGCGAAGAGATTAGGGTTCCTGCTTGAAATCGCCGGGGTCGATGCTCCTGAGAGATGGAGAACTCAGTCAAGGGACTACGTGCTGCTGAACCCTAGCCTGTCGCGTGAGGGTCAAAAGAACAAAAGGTGGAAGCTGATTGTCAATGAGGTGCTCGAGTGATGCTCACAAGGGATGAGCTGAAAGAGTACAAGTCTGTACTAGGGTTCAACGTTTGGCAGGTCGAGAGGGACTACCTGCAACACCTGTTACTGCTGTACGTGTATCGCAGGGTGGGAGGGGGCCTGGTGTTCAAGGGCGGGACGGCCCTGCAAAAAGCCCTCGCGCTGAACAGGTTCAGCATCGATCTGGACTTCACCTCGACAGATGATGGAATCGGAGGGCTGACGGAGGAGATCGCACGGGATATTACGAGCTTCGGCTTCCTAACCAGATTGGAGAAGAGTGAGAGTACTGAGACGACCGAAGTCATGAAGGCCAAGATCGAAGGTCCATTGTACGACGGAAGCGATAGATCAGTGACGACATTGAGGCTTGAGGTATCTCTCAGAGGAGACGTTTTCCTCGAGCCCGTAGCTAAGGAGATTGTCCCAGTGTATGCTGACCTGAGACCCTACATGGTCGTGATGATGGACTTGAGGGAGATGCTTGCCGAGAAGGTGAGGGCCTTGATGCGGAGAGCAGACCCCAGGGATCTGTACGACCTATGGTTTCTGACGAGGAAGAAGGTAGGTTGGGATATCGCGCTGCTGGACAAGAAACTAGGCTATTATGACCTGAAGTTCGACAAAGAGGAGTTCCTGAGAGAAGTGAGTGGTCACAAAGAGGCGTGGCTGGTCGAACTCGGAGCCACAGTCAGCGTGTTGCCTCCCTTTGAGGTAGTTGAGCTGGACATCAGACAAGCGGTCGCGGCGCTGTAGGCGAGGCATCAGGGCGCCCGAGGGCTGAACTCACCAGATTCGGGGACGGAATCTTGGATTCTCACTGAACCAGAAGAATCCTATCCGATGAGATGCTTGACGGCCCAATCCATCCTCCTTTCAGTGTGAATGCTGAGTTCCTCGTGTCCCATGCCTGGGTATACTGCGAGTTCCTTCTCCTTTGAGCCCAAGTAGTGATGCGTTGCGAATACTGTGGATGGTGGGCAGATCGTGTCGACAAGCCCGACAGAGGTTAGAGTTGGTGCCCTCACCTCAGGTGCCAAGTTCATGCAGTCGAAGTAGGATACCGTGTTCATCACTGTTGCCTCTTGGTCTGGATGCGTCTTGATGTAGTTTAGAACGTCGAGGTAGGGGCCAGCGGAAGCGACATTGACCGCCCTCTCGAAGTTGCAGAGGAAGGGAACGCAGGGCATGGAAAGTGCGACCCCCTTGTGAAGCGCTGCGGCCGCAATAGCCAACCCTCCTCCTTGGCTGACGCCGGTCACACCTATCCTGTCAAGATCGAGCCCGTCCCTGCTCATTACGTATTTCACTGTGCGGTAGCAGTCCATGTAGACGTACCTGTAGTAGTAGGAGCTCGGATCCGCTATCCCCTTCGTGATGTTTGCGAGCATGTTCCCAGAACCATACCTCGCGTAGTCGAAGGACTCCCCTGAATGCCCCCTGACATCTACTGTCAACACCGAGAAGTCAAGCATCACCCAGCCCAAGTAGTCTGATACGGTCCCTTTGTTTCCTCCGTAGCCGTGGTAGAAGACGAGCGTGGGAGTTTCGCCATCCTTGCCCCTGCTGCGGATCCAGAAACCGGTTATCGGTGACTTGTCGAGGAAGCCGTCGTACGTGACCTTGCTCACCTCAAGCTTATGCGAGAAGTAGTCAACTGGCTTCGTGATGTCGTTCAGCGGCTGATCTTCGGCTTGCTTTACGTTCTCCTCCCAGAACCTGAGGAAGTCGTCATGCCTTGTGAGCTCGGGCCTGTACACTCTCAGTTCTCCCAGCGGAAGATCCACTACGGGCATGGTGCCCGATGGACACACTCAACTGATAACAGTTGCCTCGTGGACGCAGGTCGGCGGGAATCGTGAGAACGAATCCCGGTTGTAGCTAGCGGATGAGCCAGCACTCACCGGACGGAGTTCGTCCTCTTCGTCCATGTCAGTTCGTCGAGCCGGCGATTGCCTCACACGAACAGGCCATTCTCAGCTGCTGGAAAGCCGCAGCGCTCTCACAGAGGTCACATCGAGGCCGACCTTGCCGCAACACACTATGGAAGAACCCTCGACAGCACTCCGCCTACTGCCAAGGCCTTCAGGACCATGCTCCCTAACACCATGAGGGGGAGAGCCATCGTAACGAAGCTGCTCGTCTCGAACCAGGTCCTCTTAAGAATGGTGCTCAGGCGAAGCTGATGAACTGGTGGGACCTCGACGACAACGGTGCCTTCATCGCTCACGCTGGCCTTCCGGATGGCAGAGGTCAACCAAAACCTTCCTATGAGAGTCTGTTGGCGCTATGCAGAAGCCATAAGATGGGATGGCACTGATTGTCTCCAGCCCTCGCATGGGCTTCGTTTTTCATGAATAATGTCGGTACATGTCCGATTGTTCGGTTTTTCGGTCCACCCCTCGCCTGCACAAGGTGCTGGAATACTGGCCTGAAAGTGCATGCTCTGGTATGTCGGAACTGGGCTCCACTGCTCACGCCTTGGGAACTCAGCAGTGAAGAAGGGACTAGATGATATCGAGGGCCTCAATCGGGTTCACAGCCCTGAGGACGATGGACAGTCGTTCTCTCATCTGATCGTCCAGGATGTGCCTTTCATCTATTGTCACAAAGAAGTCACATCTCTCCTGTATCGCCGTGGCCAAGTGATGGAAGTCGGCCGACGGTATTCTCTTCCGTCTCTTGATTTCCCTGAATTGGAGCAGCAACTCCTTTGTCTTCTCGACATAGTCCTCAAAGGGTAGAACCACCGGTGTGGCAGCCCTCAGCAAATTGGCCTCTACTTCGGGGATCTTGTCAGGAGGCAATAGCGTTGCAGAAGCTAGCCCTCCCCTGAGTTCCTCAAGAACCAATACGGAAAACAAGACTTCGTGCCGTCCTCTGCCAAGCTCAGTGATGAGCCTGAGCGACGCATCATGAAATTTCTCTCCTGTCCTTTTAATGCTCGCGATCAGAACCCCGGTGTCTAGGGCGACCTTCAATAGTGACCCCTCTCAGTCTCGACAACATCTTGGGCTGAAACGTCGAGCCAATATTTCTCCAGTTCTCTGGTCACCTGACTGAGCGACTTCGGTTTCACATGAGTCGAAACAGGCGGAACAACCTTCAGACCTGCTTGCTTCCTCCTGAAAATGTTCATCCTTCCCTTTCTTTCGTACGTTACCTTGCCTTGACCAACAAGCCCAAAAAGCATGGCTTGAGCCTTGGCCCAGCTTGTCGACAGCTTCTGCGCAACCTCCTCAATAGTCACAGGACCGGATTCCATCGCTCTCAGGACATCCTCATCTGCTATCTGTTTCATTGAGATACATCTCAGATGGATCTTTGACGTATTTAAGCCTTGATTCCGATTCTGATTTGCGCAACATCTCTCGTTTTAGGAACAGATTTCCGGAAATGTCCGTTGATGTCAAGACGCCTACTACTGCTTCTCCCCCAATAACTTCTCTTCCAGCTCTACGAATTCCTTGTGCTCATGCTCTATTGTCTCCAGCGCTTTCTGAATCCTCTCGTGATCCTTCTTCAGTTCTTCAGGGACAGGCAGCTTCGCCCTCGAATAGTAGTCGAAGAACGCCTCGTGGAGGGCATCGACAGCGAGGAGGGAGCAGTGTAGCTTGATTGCAGGCAGCGGCTTGCCGAGCTTCTCTATCAAGTCGTTCCTAGTAAGTCTCAAAGCCTCTTCCAGAGTCTTTCCCTTCACCATGGTAGTCAGCAGGCTACTGTTGCTGATCGCCACTATGCAGCCAAACGTCTCGAATTTCACGTCCTTGATTATTCTCCGGCCCTTCTTGTTCTCCTCGATCTCAACGTAGAGCTTCATCAGATCTCCACACACTAAGTTGCCCGCCTTGCCAACACCATCTGCGTTCTCTATCTTGCCCACGTTTCTTGGATTCCTGAAGTGCTTGATGATCTCCTTGGAGTATTGTGACGATGCCATTCTTCACCATTCACCCTTGAACGGGGAGATAACCCTTAACCTTTGCACTGCTTGAGGAAGCACCTTCAGAACGTAATCCACCTCTTGTCTTGTGCTCCATCTTCCCAAGCTTAGCCTTAGACTCCCGTGAGCTTCCTCATGCTTCAGTCCAATCGCAGTCAGGACATGGCTTGGTTCCAGAGATTCAGACGAGCAAGCGGAGCCGGTAGAGGCAGCCACATTCCGCATGTCCAGCTGCGCCACCAAGCTCTCACCTTCGATAAAAGCGAACCAGAAGTTTGCTATGCTCGGCAATCTGCGAGTGGGATGTCCGTTGAGGCGGGATTGGTCAATGCTCAGGACGCCCTTTGTGAGGCTGTCCCTAAGCTTGGTCAGCCTCTTGGGCTCTGTCTTCATCTCCTGCTTGGCCACGTCAGCAGCCTCGCCAAAACCGACTACTCCGGCGACGTTCACAGTAGAGGACCTCAGACCAAACTCATGTCCTCCTCCGTGCAACAAGGGTTCGATTCTCACTCCGTCTTTGACAAACAGTGCACCTACACCTTTCGGGCCATACATCTTGTGTGCACACGCGGTGAGGAGGTCTACGTTCATCTCTTCCACGTCCACCGGGACCTTTCCGAGACTCTGAGCCGCATCAGTATGGAAGTAGACTCCCTTTTCCCTGCAGACCTTTCCGATCTCTCCGATCGGTTCTATGGTTCCTATTTCATTGTTAGCATGCATGATTGAAACAAGGATCGTGTCTTTCCTTATTGCGTTGCCCACCGCAGACGGATCCACAAGGCCATAACCATCAACGGGCAAATAGGTAAACTCGAATCCCTGCTTCTGCAACCAACGCGCAGAATCCAATACGCAATGATGCTCTATGGATGAGACGATAATGTGCTTCCCTTTCTCCCTGTTTGCGAAAGCTATACCTTTCAATGCCTGGTTGTTCGCTTCGGTTGCGCTGCCGGTGAAAACGATCTTGCCAGATCTCGCGTTCAACAAGCCTGCGAGTTTCTGCCTTGATTGCTCTACGGCATTTTTCGCCTCCTGCCCGAACGAGTGCAGACTCATTGTGTTTCCGAACTTCTTGGAGTGATACGGCTGCATTGCCTTCAGGACCCTGGGGTCAACTGGGGTTGTTGCCGCGTAATCCATGTAGATCCTCCTCATTCTTTCTTACCTCGTGTCCGTGAGCTACCTGACAGCCTACCTTCAGTGAAGTTGCAGCTGATGCGCGATTGTCTGGTGGCCTCTACTCTTTCCGGTCCATGCAAAGAACACAAACTCGCTGTTCTATAACGAGGTTATATTTAAGATTTAAGCGCTTTTGGCGTTTCAACAGGACCAAGAACAAGAGCTGACGCCACTGATGTCAAGTGATCGGGGAGTTCCTCGCCCTAATCCTTTCTCGTCAGTCTAGGTCTGTAGTACTCTGATCCGGTGCGGTCGCTTCTCTTATGAGTCAGTCATCACACCTCCGAGGGGCCGACCACTGCGATTTTCGCCATTCACTTCCTGACCAAGTGAATCACTCACCGGTAGACCCTTCCTCTCCAATCCACGAGAAGAATGTGGACCTGCCTAGAACTCCATAGGACCTCGTAGATGATGCGGATGCTTCCCACTCTGACCCTGTAGGAACCTCAAACCTTTCAGCTTCCGGATGTCCCAATAGTCCGAGGGGACTGGATTCTCACGGAGCATCGACAGGAGATCTAGAACTCTTCTCCTGTAGTGTCTAGGCAGTGTTCCTATGGCTTTCGCAGCTCTCCGTGACACGACAACCTGAAACAACTACCTTCAATCCGATTCGCCGAGGAGCTGCTCCAGTTTGATGTATTGACCTGCTTCAATCTCGCGCCTGGCCTCTTCGAGCTCCTTCTTCTCTTTCTCGTTCAACTCTTCCTCCGGAAGAAGGCTAGCTCTAAGCCTCAATATCTCAAGCCTGACCAAGTCCAACTTTCGCACAACCGTCCTCAACTGGCTATCGCTTAATTTCAGGTCTGTCCACTCCTTTTGAAGTCCACCCAGACTCTTTGAATGGCTTTGCCGTGGTATTTCTTGGTACACTGGCTGCAAATCCCAGAACAACCTGTGTTGGCAACTCTGTCTCCCGTGGGGCTGACTTCACTCGAAACACGACGCTCAACCCGCCGGTCGCACAATGGGATCATTCGGACAGCTGCATTCCTGTCTTGGAGAGGATAGAACATAAGCACAAGGGATACGTGGAGTTTGATGAGAAGCTATTGGGAGGACAGCCAATAACAGGCGTCCGGACACCGACGGCAAAGAAGAAACTCCCAGCAGCTACTAGCGCAACTACTCAATACAACTTCTTGGAGTGACATGGCTATGTTGCCCTCAGGACCCTTGGGTCAAATGGGGTCGTTGCAGCGTAGTCCATGTGGATCCTCCTCATCGTTTCTCACCTTGAGTCTGTGAGTCGTCTGAAGTCCTGTCTTCAGCCAAGTGGCAGCTGACGCACGAGTGTTAGGTTTCTGCTTCTACTCGTTCATGCAGAGGGGACAAGCCTGTTGTCCTATAACTGGGCTATATCTAATGCTTTGGACACTTCATCAGCGCCGAGAACCACAACTGAGACTGGTCATTCAATGTTAACAGGAAGCTGTCACACGTGTGGCTGGCATCAAATCTTAAGAGGGGCGAGCGTGCAGCGGGCTGACCTCAATGGCACTTGTGTATTTCACCGACGCGAGGTCGAGGAGCAGCAAGGAGAGTCTACTGGAGAAGCTCGGAAGGCTAACGGAGAAAGCTGGCCTCAAGGATGTTGTGTCTCACAACGACAAGGTGTTCATCAAACCCCACATGGGCGCTCCACTGACAACGCGCTACCTCAGGCCGATCTACGTGAGGAAGGTGGTCGAGCAGGTTAGGTCAATCGGGGCAGATCCTGTGATCGTCGAGACGACTGGCCTGGGTCTGCTGGACCCGAGGGGAACTGCGGAGAAGCACTTGAAGGTCGCGGCCTCACACGGCTACACGGAGGATGTGATCGGAGCACCGATCCTGATAGCCGACGGGGAAACCGGACTGGACACGCTGAGGGTCAGGGGCCCGAAGGGGGATGTCTGCCTTGCCGGTGCGTTAAGGGAGGCTGGCGCGCTGATCAGCTTGGCTCACTTCAAGGGCCACATAGGCGTTGCTTTCGGGGGCGCGCTCAAGAACGTCACGATAGGGTTGGCTTCAAAGGAGGGCAAGTTCAACTTTCACTTCGAGGACAAGCCGAAGGTGAGCGAAGAGCTGTGCAATTCATGTCGCGAGTGCTTGGCCATTTGTCCCGTGAAGGGAGCCATCAAGATGGTGGGCGACAAGGCTGAGATCGTGCCAGATCTCTGTGTCGGATGCCTAGCCTGCGTGATGAAGTGTGGACCCAAGGCCATAGTGGCCAAGAGGAGCGAACCAAGAGAGCTGCAACTCAGGATGGCAAACATGGCGGGGGCGGTGGTGAACAAGGTGGGCAAGGACAGGATGCTGTTCGTGAACTTTCTGCTCGAGGTCGACTGGCTGTGCGACTGTGAGCACTTCCAAGAGGGATGGTCGGACGTGCCCATTGTTCCAGACATAGGCATCGTGGCTTCCAGAGATCCTGTAGCCCTTGACATGGCCTCGATGGATCTGGTCAATGAGGCTCCTGGGGTTCCCGGATCCAAGGCAGAGGAGGTGGGCGCAATGGCTCCTGGGTCGGACAAGTTCAGCGCGATATACCCGAAGATCGACTGGAGGAGAGGTCTTCAGGCCTGCGAGGACCTCGAAGTCGGGACGACCGAGTACAAGCTCGTCCGAGTTGACTAGGTTCTCTATCACGGGGCAATAGCCCTCTTGACTGCTGGCGCGATGGGCTTGTTGATTCACCATGGCTGAGGTCATGTCGAGGGGAACACTGCTGGAGATGGCGAAGGCGATCGAACAAGGAGCCCAGTCTTTCTATGCCGGGTTAGCGAGGAAGTTCAAGACATACGAGAAGACGTTTGCGAAGTTCTCAGAGGACGAGAGACGCTGAGACCTACGCCAGGTTGCTGACCGAGAGAGGCACGCTCGCGAGCGAGAGGGACAGGGAGATGGCGATCTCTCACATCAAGGGACTGGAGAGCACGGGCACGATGCAATTCCTGAAGACGGCTGCTGACGTGTCGAAGGCCGACGACTTGAGATCCGCAATCGAGCTGGCGCAGAAGCCGGAGCAGAACACGCTGATGTTCTATCAGAATTTGCTACTGTACTTGGCTGGCGAGGACAGGGAGACGGTCCACAAGATCACGGAAGTCGAGTACTCTCACCTGCTGCAATTATCAAGGATGGACTTCTTCGAGTGAGCTCGAGACTCTACCCGCGAACCAACAGCTCTACTTTAACTTCGGGATGTACTCCCTTTCAGCTTCGCACATCTCAGCGAACATCTCTTTTATCTCTGCCAAGGAGCAAACCGCAGAGGTCAGCGGGTCAAGCATCAAGGCCTGTTCTGCCATCTCGTAGCTGTTGTTCATGATCGCCCTCACAGTCATGTCGTAGACGGCCATGTTCGACCTGTTCAGCGCGGCCAGTTGCGGGGGCAGTTCACCGAAGTACATTGGGTTGATGCCGTGACGGTCCACCAAGCACGCGACTTCCACGACCTCGTTCTGGGGCAGGTTTGTGATCAGCCCAGTGTTGGGTACGTTGCCGTGTACCACCTTGCGGCGGTCGAACACGATTCCCTCGATAATCTCGGACGCGTACTCGACACTTCTTTCCAAGTCCGGCTCGTCCTCCCCACGGATGATCCTCTTCCTCCTCTCGTCCAGGTCCTTCCTCCACTCTGGCCAGTTCTTCGAGTAGAACCCCCTTCCGCCCCGGTACCCTTCACGGCAATACTTGTCGATCAGCTCAGGCCTCTTCCTGAAGTACGGGACGTACTCCGACATGTGGCCGCTGGATTCCGTGACGAAGTACCCCATGTGGAACAGAATCTCGAACTTCACCGGGTCTCTTTCGTAGAGTTCCTTGTCCTCCTTCGCCTTCTTCTTGAGCGCTGGGTACATGTCCTTTCCCCGGTGGGCCAGTTGGGTGAACCAGGCCATGTGGTTGATCCCCGCGCATCTCCATTCCAGTTCTTCGTAGGGCACCTCAAGATAATCCGAAAGAACCATGGACGTACCCTGAACAGAATGGCACAAGCCCACCGCTTTCATCTTCGACGCCCTGAACGTCGCGAGCATCATCATCGACATGGGATTGGTGTAGTTTAGGACGTATGCATCTGGACACAGCTTCTCCGCATCTCGCAGGATTTTGAGCCAAGGCGGAATCGTCCTCAGCGCCTTCATGATCCCGCCGGGACCTATCGTGTCACCTATGCACTGGTCAACGCCGTACTTCAAGGGGATATCGTAGTCGTACTTAACGGTCTGCACGCCGCTGACCTCGATGGTGTTTATGAGGAAGTCAGAGCCGCCCATCACGTCCCTGCGGTCTGTGGAGGCCGTGATCTTCCACTTCTTGCCCAACTTGTCGTTCACGATCTTGGTCGCTTCGTAAGACAGTTTCAACCGCTCAGGGTCTATGTCCACGAGGCAGAGCTCCCCTTCATCAAGGCTCGGGATCTGGAAGATGTCCTTGCTCAGAACAGGCGCGAACGCACTTCCAGCTCCCAGATAGGTGATCTTGATCATCGGAGTCTATCCTCTCGCGGTAGCATGTGTTTGTGGGGCATATCAACGTTCCGTCATACTATCACACCACTGGATCGTCGGTTCTACAAGACCGGGAGCGACACGCCTTCAACGTTCCTCTATGAAGAACGTGCAATGATTCTCGAGAAGCCTCCTCTGCTTCCTAAAGCAGGAGGCGAACAGTGAAGAACCACCTCCAAGTATGATGAGAAGAAACTCGGCAGAATCGTCTGCCATCTCTAGGAGATGCGTCGAAGAGGTTCACAAGAGATTCGGGCCGTGGTAGGGACAAGGGACTGTGGAACGTACCTCGTCTATCACCCACACCCGACTCGCTCGTGAACTCTCCGTTCTCGGGGAGGACCAGTCCAGCAGGTCCCTCAATCACTTCGCCTGACGTTCGTCCCTGCCCCAGTGCACATGGCGGTGGGAGGAGGTGGCAGCTCACGTTGCGGCCTCGACGACCGCCTTCGCAAAAGCACGAAGACAACGACAAGCCCTCCACCCAATACGACGATTATCACCACCAGAAGGGCATAGGGGAATGGCGCCACCACCTTGACCTCCGAAACCTCACTCTTCGCCTCTGTGTGGTTCTCATCCCCTTGCCAATATGCCTGGACCTTGTGTGTTCCCTCTTCTGAGGGTGTGAACCCCGTACCAAAAGAGCCATCGCTAGATGTCCATACAGTTTGGTTGTAGCTGTATCCGCTGGGGAAGGTGAAGGTCAAGATCACAAGGGTATCCTTGAGCACGGGGCTCACCCTTCCCGAGACTCTGGTGCGCGTGTCAGTTGTGACCGTCTGGTCCTCGAAGGCGCACGTGAGAGCGATGCGCGCCTTCACCACCTGCAACTGTTGGGAGCTGCTGTCTGAGCTGAAATAGTTCTCAGAGCCAAGCCAGACGGCCCTGACCTGGTAGCTACCCGTTGGAATCCTTGTCCTCCAAGAGTACGAGTAGCCGGACGCAACGCACTGAACACTCGTGATGTTGAGCCACGAGACGCCATCCGAGCTGTACTGCAGAAGCACGGTTGCCCTGGCTGTCTCAGGATCCGAGGGCGATATCGAGCCCAAAATCCTCGTCTCTCCAAGGTAAGTCACTCGCGAGGGGTCCAGTGAACATGCGATCTGGCTCTCCATCATAACGGTCTCAACTACGGCTCTTATCATGAGATCGTACACGTACGAGTACTTGCTCCAACTAGTGCCATTCCAGCTCCAGCTCCTCTCGTCGTCGGGCTCATCGGTATCATAGCCTATCTTGGGCTTGTCCTTGGTTATCCACTCGATGCCAATGTAGAAGTCCTCCCCCATCTTTACTCGTACTTCCTTGTCCGAGAGATCCACGTCGAACCACCCTTCGGAGGTCGGGGTTCTCACAACGGCACTGACGAGATCGTTCTTGTTCTTGTCCATCACATGCACCTTGAAGCTGTTTGAGTCCTTCGTAACGTAGAAGCGGGCCTTGAGTAGCTTTCCGGAGAACAGAGGCGTGAACCCCACCGCCCACATCTTCCCCGGGTCTTCGCTCTTGTAGCTGTATGACCCGCACTCGCCATCATCGTAGGCGTACTCCATCACGTCTGCGTTACCGACAGCTCTTATGGTCCCACCGCCAGCTCGGATTGTCACACTGGTTGTTCGCAGTCCAATCTCGGATACCGTAACATCGCCCGAAACCTCCCATCTGACGAACCTGTATCCTCCTTCGTACGATATCTGGTACTGGCCTGGCTTTATGATCGGGATGTCCTTCGGCAGGAAGTGGCGGTTATCGCCCAAGATTATGTAGCCCAAGTTCGAGGTGACCCCCGGCTCCTGCGCCGAACTGAGGACGACGCCCGCACTCATCCCAACTGCTCTGATTCGCCCAGGGCCGCGGACATTCACTGTCGTGCTCTCAACGCCCGAGTTCGCTACGTCGACAGAGCCCTCCGTCTCCCACCTGACGAACTGGTAGTCTCCGACATAGTGCAGGGGATAGGCGCCTGGCTTGGCAAGCACTACTCCCGGCAGGGAGAGATGCGTTCCTGCGATGTCTATGCTGCCGAGGTTGGGAAATCTCCCCTTTTCGTCGGCTGATTCCACAGACAACCTGTAGCAGGGGGCGGTGAGGTACTCTATTACGAGTTGCGGCTTGTTGTAGCCCTCCCTTGAGTTGTAGCGGGCCCAAGCTCCGCCGGACACCAAGACCAAGGTTATTCTCCGATCACCTAGAGCATAGTTGCGTCTGACATCTAGAGTCACATCCCAAGGGTTCTCCCACCCGGTCAAAAACCTCGGCGAGATCCTATCAGACCTCGTGGCGTTGTATAGGAGCTTGTCGTTCCACGTTATGCCTCCCTCCGCCCATGAGTCGTCTGGGCAGTAATGGACGTCGACGTACCCTGATGCCGATCCACTTGTGGCGTACACTCTCAGCCTCGCTTCGGCGATA
>Ga0315282_10000897_pt1 | contig 58349 bp, 45 predicted proteins | sample YL17G07_20_MG_FD_203693 | JGI IMG/M metagenome (GOLD analysis project Ga0315282, IMG submission 203693) | Sediment microbial communities from Yellowstone Lake, YNP, Wyoming, USA - YL17G07_20 | ecosystem: Environmental > Aquatic > Freshwater > Lake > Sediment | place: USA: Wyoming | collected...
ATATACTAAACTTTGGACAATTTTGAGCCAAAAAAATGCTACGTCAATTCTATTATGAGACCGACAGTATTGTCATACCGATAAAGCCTTATGTTACCTATATTTCAGGCTTTTCTGTCATAGTTTGTCATGACAAAAGGTTGCATGTTTCACAAATAGAAATATGATAATTATCTGCGAGAAAAGTGTTTTTCAATAATCGCATAAAATTCTAAAACACTTGATTTTATGCGATTTACATTATATGAATTGTCCAAACTTTAGTATTCATAAGTACACAGTTTCTTCAAGGATATGTTTCCCGATTCTTGGTTTTAGTGCTGATTTCATTACGAGATCAACCTTAATCCCAAGTAAATCAGTCAAATAGTTCTCCATCTCGATAAATTTAAGCAATCCGATGTTTTCTTTGAATTCTACCAAAACATCAATATCGCTTGTTTCTTTCTGCTCTCCTTTTACATAAGAGCCAAATATACCTATTTCTGCGACTTTATATTTTTCATCAATATCTTGTAGATGCTTTTCTAAGATGGACTTTATTTCATCAATCTTTTTCATGATTTTTCACTCTTACAGACTAACCATCCAGTCCAACTTCTTTCCGCCACTCAATGATCCTTTGAGCGATTGTAACCATAGGCGCTACCCAGATCCTATTCCTATGACGATTCAAAAAATCGCATAACTCACGGAAAGCAGACATTGACAACGACAGATTCCCACCATCATCAAGCCCATGAATAGTCATTATGCCCCACTGAGAGTGTGTTGCAGTTCGTTCAGCTAATCCTACAAGTTCTATACCTGATCTTTTTTCAATAGGCCATGACCATAGATAATGAAGGTCGCAAGTAGCGGGATAGTTACCAAAAGGGAATTCCCCTATACCACGGCCCGCGGGAAAATGCTTTGCCACAATCGGGACATAGCTCTGTCTGGTAAGTCCATGACCAACGTGATTGTTGTAACAGGGATAACAGAAAGTGCAAGCTTCCTGTTCAGGTATTAAAATGCGTAAGCGCCGTAAAGCCTCAACAATATCAGCCTCAATGTCGCTAAGGGTCATATTTTCAAGGCATCGTCCCGGACTGTTTGGAGAAAGCGAACGTGAGCAAGGATGTGAGATAGTATGGTTGCCGATCTCATGCCCCGCTTTGAATATATCAACCCACGGAGCAAGATTCTCCATCCACTTATCACCGCTAGGACAGACGTAAAATGTACCTTTGAATCCAAGATCATTAAGAATAGGAATAGCCTTTGTAAGCTGATCGGGTCTGCCATCGTCAAAAGTAAGCGACAAAGCGCCAAGATACCCGTCTGGCCACGGAGAAGATATTTGTGACATTACACATTTCCTTTCTATGCCTCGTATCCAGCTAGACCATTTTTAATTAGATCCTCAACAAATCCAGCAACTTCATCTCTAGCTTCTGGTGGAACATCCTCACACTCAGCTTTCAATTCTTCCAGAACGTCGTCAATGGTATGTTTTCCGTCAAGTCTTTTCCAGACAAAGACTCCCAATGGATTCAAACCATGAGCGTTACCAGTTTCGGGATCAAACAAAACAGCCCAGTCATCGAATTCCTCTCTCAAAACTATTGAAGCGTTAGCTATTAGTCTATCATTTGTGGACATGAACTCACCTCCACTTTTCAATATATTTTATATCTTCCATGCCTTTGAAATGTTTATCTTGTGTTCAGATGATAGCATCACATGACCTAGCTGTAGCTAGGATAACACTATCGGCAAGAGGGGGTTTCAACTCAAAAGACAATTCAGCAGAGCTTATGGCAAGTCTCAAGTTAAGATCAATAATTTGTCCTTGATGCATCAAAGCAATTGCCTGAAAAGCAGAACTTTCATCTCTATCTTGCAGCACTTTCTTAAAAACCTCAAATATAAATATAGAAGGAACGATCAGGTTCCCAGTATCTTGCAAAGATATAGCAAAGAAATCAGCATTTTCTTCATCTACAAGATATTCAATCCATCCACAGGAGTCAACTAAGCTCATATTCTATCCACATCCCTCTCTATACTTGTATCCATTCCTTTTAGAAATCCGCGCATATCTCTAATGCTTCTTACAGGAATAAATACAATGCGATTTTCATAAGGGATAACCTGTAGCTTCTCTCCAGGACGTATATTTAATTCTTTTCTTATTTTAGAAGGAATTATAATCTGATATTTTGATGATACAGTTACAGTCATAAGAAATCATCTCCTTCACCAACCGAATCAGGAATATTTCTTTGCTATACTGCATTATAGCATACTAAGTTCCCATTGTCCACTCAGACAGATACTTTTCTTGCTCTTTAGTTAATATGTCAATCCTGATGCCCATAGATTCCAGTTTTAGCTTTGCTACTTGCTCGTCTATCTCTTTTGGAACCGAATAGACCTTTTTCTCAAGCTTGCTGGCATTTTTAGCGATAAATTCAGCGCATAATGCCTGATTGGCAAAGCTCATATCCATAACGCTTGCAGGATGACCCTCAGCCGCCGCAAGGTTTATTAATCTTCCTTCTCCTAGAAGATTAATCTTTCTTCCGTCTTTAAGAGTGTATTCGTCAACGTATTCACGTATCCTGCGCTTACCTGTGCTTATACGTTCCAGAGCATCAATATTTATCTCAACGTTGAAGTGACCGGAATTGCTTATGATAGCGCCGTTCTTCATCACATTGAAATGTTCTTCTCTGATTACGTGCATATCGCCGGTTAAGGTTACAAAAATATCGCCAATGCTTGCCGCTTCCATAATAGTCATAACTCTGTATCCGTCCATAGCGGCTTCCAAAGCTCTCAACGGGTCTATTTCTGTCACGATCACATTGGCGCCAAGCCCTCTTGCTCTCATAGCGACGCCTCTTCCGCACCATCCATATCCACAAACAACCACTGATGAACCAGCAAAAAGCACATTAGTCGCCCTGATGATACCGTCAATAGTGCTTTGACCTGTTCCATAACGGTTGTCAAAGAAATGCTTGGTGTTGGCGTCATTCACTGCTACCAATGGGAACATAAGCACTTTGTTTGCCTCCATACTGCGAAGACGGATCACGCCTGTGGTAGTCTCCTCAGTACCGCCGATGATGTTCTGTATAAGATCCTTTCTTTCCGAATGTATCGTGCAAACAAGGTCTGCGCCATCATCCATTGTAACCATAGGTTTGTGATCCAGTGCGCTTCCGATGTGAGCATAGTAAGTATCGTTATCCTCGCCCTTTATAGCAAATACCGGTATCTGATCATGTTCCACCAGTGAAGCGGCAACGTCGTCCTGAGTGCTAAGCGGATTTGATGCGCAAACAACAACGTCTGCACCGCCAGCTTTTAGCGTCTTCATAAGTATAGCGGTTTCTGTGGTTACGTGAAGGCAGGCGGACATTTTAATCCCTTCCAGAGGTTTCTCTTTCAGAAATCTTTCTCTTATCAGCCTTAATACTGGCATAAACTGTTCTGCCCATTCAATACGTAACTTTCCTTTTGGCGCAAGATTTATGTCTTTAATGTCATACTTCATTTTTCAAAGCCTCCGCAAAATCGGTAAGTTCCCAGGTGAATCCTTCTTCTTCACGTCCAAAATGGCCATAAGCTGCTGTATTTTTATAGATCGGTTTTCGGAGTTTCAATCTCTCAATGATACCTAATGGGGTAAGATCGAAATATTTTCTAATAAGTTCAACTAATCTGCCATCGTCAACTTTGCCTGTATTAAAAGTATTGACCATGATGGATACAGGTTCAGCAACTCCTATAACGTAAGCAAGCTGTATCTCGCATTTGTAAGCCAGTCCAGCCGCAACGATATTTTTCGCCGCGTGTCTTGCCGCATAAGAGGCGCTCCGATCAACCTTCGTTGGGTCCTTACCAGAGAAACAGCCTCCGCCATGACTAGCCGCTCCGCCGTAAGTATCTACTATGATCTTTCGTCCAGTAAGTCCGGTGTCACCGTGAGGACCTCCGACGACAAATCGTCCTGTCGCATTTATAAAATACTTTGTGTCTTTTGTTATCATATTAGATGGGATAACGTGCTTAATGACTTCCTCCATTATCCCCTCTTCGAGTTCCTCTTGGGGAATATCAGGAGTATGCTGCGCTGCAATCACAACTGCGTGGACATGAGCGGGCATCCAGTCGGTGTATTCAATAGTAACCTGAGATTTACCATCAGGGCGCAAGAAATCTAGTATCCCTTTTTTTCTAACTTCAGCCAATCTTCGAGACAGCCTATGGGCAAACATGATCGGCATGGGCATTAGTTCAGGTGTTTCTATGCAGGCATAGCCTAACATCATGCCCTGATCGCCTGCCCCTGCACGATCAACGCCCATAGCAATATCAGGGGATTGCTCATCTATTGTAGTCAGGACAGCGCAGGTCTCATAGTCAAAGCCTGTTTTGGCATCGTTGTATCCAATCTCTTCAACTGTGTCTCTGACGGTCTTTGGAATGTCAGCAAAGCCCTCTGTCGTTATTTCCCCTGAAACTAATGCTAGTCCAGTTGTAACAAGGGTCTCACATGCAACACGAGCCTTTGGGTCTTGGCCAATTATGCTATCCAGAATTGCATCTGATATTTGATCGGCAATTTTGTCCGGATGCCCTTCAGTAACAGATTCCGATGTAAACAAAAAACTTCCTTTAGGCATTTTATCCTTCCTTTTTTACACCATTTACCAATTCAAAATTGCCACTGGTAGCCGCCCTTTAGGGCGCATTAAATATCGCAGTCTGAAGCCTGCGGCTACCGTTATGTAGCATTTCAATTCAGAATTGGTATTAGTTGTTTAAAACAAAAAAACCCTCCGTAGGTGCGGAGGGTACATAAAACAAAAAAACAAAACTCTCATCTTTCAGGAAAACCTCCTGCAGGATTTGGCACCTTGTGAACAAAAATGTTCCCAGGTTGTCAGGCTTCTTTGGGCCGGTCCCTCCGCCACTCTTGATAAAAGCTTTGCATTCTCTATTCAGTTTTTCAAACTCAGGGGATCATATCCTTCCAGTAGTCAACCAGATTAGTTTTTATATTTATGAGAACGTTTCAAAATCCCCCTTTATCCCCCTTTGGTAAAGGGGGAATAGTTCTCCCCTTTATGTAGGGGCATATTGAATATGCCCTTTGGGGAGTTAGAGGGGATTTGATTCTTTTCATTTAAGCTAAATAATTAATCTGGTCAAGCACTAGGGTGCACTGGGTAGCCAAGGAGTATAATCAATATTTCCAGACATTTTCGATACCGGATCCCGATTAGCCCCCCACCAATTTTCCGCTGCCCTAAGAGTTTGTTGACTTGTTGATACTATAAACCAGTTCGTAATATCGTGAACATTGTTATTTCCATAGTCGCTTTGGGTGCCTAAATCTGGACTGCATCCATCAATGTAAAAAGCAGTTCCACAATATGCAATTACACTCCAACGTGTTTTAGACTGACTATTACAGCCTGGACCAAGATAAATGCCTGTATTAACATGCTGAATACTATTACCCCAAAGGGTTGGATTACAAGTACCTTCACTCGCGGCGCCGCCATAAATTCCATATCCACCATTAGTTCCGGATTGTTGCCATGATATGGTATTGAAGGTTAAATAGGGTGTGCTTCCTGTATATAGATATATTCCTTTTCCACCAGAAGGCACATATATGTAGTTATTTTCAACCGTTCCCCCATAATCATCAGTTTTTATTCCATTAGAACAGTTATGAATTTCATTACCAACGGTATCAGTTGAACCTCTACCTCGCCAAATACCATTTGAAAGGCTTGACGTGCAATCGTAAACATCGTTGTAGCCAACATAAGTACTACCACCATCTACATCCCATGCGTGGATGCCTTCATAACAACCCTGAACGAGATTGTTATAAACTGTTGCATTTGGGCATGATTCTGTAAATATTCCGTATTTATTAGCTCCGGTACAATAATACACTGAATTATGCTCAATTGTTACAGTACCATTGATTGCTTTCACAAAAATGCCATGCGATCCGCGTTGATTGATCTGGCAATCTCTAATGGTCACATTTCCACTCAAATATCCAACGGTACTTTTTCCTATCTTTATACCTTCAGACTGACCAGCATATACATAAAGCGAAGTAAAGCTAACATTACCATACGTATTATCACTAACATCAATTCCAATGGTGGCATTAGAAATACTACAATATTCAACATCAAACCGATTTATATTAGCCCATTTTGCGGCTGTAAGTCCGTTCCATATTGCACCGTTGTTCCCAACCATGGTTACCCAATAACCTGGATTTCCGTCAACAAAAAGGCGTCATCCATTTCTTACTTCAATTTTACAGCTATTATAGAATTTGATGTAGCAACTTTGGTTGATATTCAAAGTTCCTTCAACATATATGTTACCCGTTACAATGTGGTTGTTTCCAGCTGAAGACCAATTCTCCGTAGTTCCTGCCGTGATAGTATGACCATTGTGCGTTGTGTCCGATAACACAATAGCTGGTAAATATAAAGAGATTAATATAACCAACACATAATAGAACAGATTCCTCATGCAAAACATGGTATGCCTCCTTTGACAAATATATCATTTGTCAATAATGAATTGTGATTCCAATTATGAACCAGTAAAGCAAATTCCTATGCTTGCTACCTCTGCCCTATTTTGATCTGTCCCCATGTCGATGATAACTTTTTACGCGGCTTGACTGAAAGGTCCCTGGTTTCATCCATAGAAAGCCATGGATCATAATCAACCCAGCCTGCACCCTGAATATTAATGATTTTGACACCTCCTTTCACAGGGTCCTGCGGATCTCCCCAATAGTTATATTTAGCATTGATTACACCATCTGTGGTATGTTGAATATCATATTTCGTATTGCTATAAATAGTATTCCTGCCAGGATCGGTTCTAGTTCCAAGATCGGGATTCCCTACGCTAATATCAATACCCTTTTCATTTTCTACTATTCGATTTCCACGAACAGTAGGTGAAGTATTATGGCAAGATATGCCTATCTCATTATTTTTGATCATGTTATTCACTATAAAGATACTGAGTTCATCTTTTTCACCATCGCCTTCACAAGCAATTCCAGCCTGTACATCCTTGATAACATTTTCTTCGACCCTAATCTTATAAGAAGAATCATAACGAAGAGAAATACCTCCCCCGCTAAAACCAAACCGATCAGGTGGGCTTTTAGTAATGAAATTGTTACTGATAGTTATTGATGCAGATTCTACATTAATTCCACCTTCTATTTTAAATCCATCTATCTTGAATGGTTCTTTGACTTTACCTCCGCCAAAATCTACAAAGCCTATAATAACAGTAACCTTATAACCCGCACCTTGGAGAATAACAGGTCCGGGATTATTCATAAATCCTGTATTTATTAGAATGCTTTCTTCATCATATACCCCAGGTTCAACTAAGATAGTATCACCACCTTCGGCGAAACGTCCTGCATTGCGAATATTGTTATAATCACCCGGGACATGAATAGTCCTTGCTTCAGACGTTACACTATTAATTGCAATGAAAACAAAGCACAAAATGATAATAGATAAATTTTGCACTTCATGCACCTACCTAAATGAATATCACTATTTGGACAGACACAAAGGTCTGTACCTACATAGTTTGAAAATATTTTTCGTAGGGGCGAACCTATGTGTTCGCCCAATTTATAAACATATCCATTTGGCGAGAAAACCACTAACTCTGGTTTATTGATTCTTCTTTTTTGTCTTCGTTATCGTCTTCTGGCTTTGTCCCACGATTTAAAGGAACACCAGAACGATCCATAATATCAGCCAAAGTCGTTCTATCACTGCGAGTTTCTTCTATGTACTGAGTAACTATGGTTCGTTCCTGATCAGTCTTAGCTTCCTTGAGGCTAAGTCCAATTCGTCTTTCCTCTGGGTCAAGGCTGATCACCTTTAGGTCTAACTCGTCACCGATTGACACAACCTCGCTGGGATTGTCTACGTGTTTCTCATCAAGCTCTGAGATGTGAATTAGTCCTTCGACTCCTTCCTCTAGCTTTGCAAAGGCGCCGAAGTTAGTTATATTTACGATTCTGCCTCGTACAACGGAGCCGATGGCATACTTTTCTGGCACCAGTACCCATGGATCCGGTTCGATTTGTTTCAAACCAAGTGATACACGTTGTTTTTCGGGGTCTATGCTCAGAACTACCGCTTCTACCTCATCGCCCTCTTTTAGTATATCAGAGGGATTCATAGCACGTTTTGCCCACGATAGATCAGAAACGTGGATAAGTCCATCAATACCTTCTTCGATCTCAACAAATGCCCCAAAGTCGGTAAGATTGCGTACTTTACCCCTTATCTTTGCACCTATCGGATATTTAGTCGCTAGAATTTCCCATGGATTAGATTGTAGTTGTTTGAGTCCCAGAGAAATTTTCTGCTTGGTTGGATCAACGTCCAGTACTTTCGCCTGAATAGTATCACCTTTTTTAAGCATTTTTGAAGGATGCGGAACTCTTCGTGTCCACGACATCTCTGAAACGTGAATCAAACCCTCTACACCGGGTTCCAATTCGATGAAAGCGCCGTAATCAACAATGCTAACCACTTTGCCTGTTATTACAGAATCTATTGGATATTTAGTTTGAACACTAAGCCATGGATCCTGAGATTTTTGCTTCATACCAAGCGATATTTTGCTGGCTTCAGCATCCACGGAAAGCACCATTACTTCTACTTTATCGCCCACGGAGACAACTTCAGATGGATGATTGACTCTACCCCATGACATATCGGATTTGTGCAGGAGACCATCAACACCGCCAAGATCAATAAATGCTCCAAACTGAGTTATATTCTTGACAACGCCATCTCGAACCTGTCCTACTTCCAAAGTTGACAAAGTAGCTTGTCGCTTCGATTCTCGTTCTTCTTCCAAGATAAGTCGCCTTGAAAGTACAATGTTTCGTCTGCGTTTACTCAGTTTGATGACTCGCATGTCCAGGGTCTTACCAATATAACGATCAAAATTCTGCACGGGTCGAAGTTCAACTTGAGATGCTGGCAGGAAGGCTTTAACATTGTCAATCTCTACTTTCAGTCCGCCTTTAATCCTCTTAACAACCTTCCCTTGTATAATATCTCCACGTTCATGAGCTTCGGCGATCCTGTCCCAAACGATCTTCTGATCTGCTATCTCTTTGGAAAGAACTACCAGTCCGTCCTGATCTTCTTTTCTGAGCAGATAGACGTCAACAACATCACCAATTTTTACTCTCGGTGTTCCATCAGGATTAGTTCCGAATTCTGACAGAGGAATGTATCCTTCGGACTTGTACCCCACGTCAACCATGACTTCGTCACGGTCAATCTTTATAACAACACCTTTTACAATCTCACCTTCCTCAAAATCCCGCAGTGTCTCATCATAAGCCTCAAGCATGCCCTCGTTGTCTTCATCATCCGAGAACATATACTCTTCATCGTCGTCTTCTACTTCTTCAGAGACTGGAGCCTGCGACAATTCTTGCCCAACGGGCGTCTCCGCTTGAACGGTTCCCTCTTGATTTTTTTCTTGAGAACTTTCCTCTCCTAGGGGTTGTTCAGCAGTAACATCCTCTTGGACGTCTGATTCTGCCTTCTCTTCGTTTACATTTGAATCTTTCTCATCCATCAATAAAAAGTACCTCCTAAAACAAAATTTATTATATTGGTACAGTACAAGCATCAATAATTCAAGGTCAGTTTAATGAGTCTTTGAATCCTGATCAAGATAAACTGCACCAAGATATTTACTATACAATATAATCACGATATTGTCAAGAGTTTTTCAGCTAACATATTATTTTTTTGCCAAAAACTTAATCTTTTATTACTTTTCGCAAAAAACCGTCATTTTCCTGTAGAAGTCTTACCGCTTCATCATAATCAATGCTTCGCTTTGCCATCACGATAGCTATTTTTGCACTGCCTTTTGTCATTTCGAGAAGTTTTGCTGCTTTCTCTTGATCTACTCCACCGATTTCCATAATCAAACGCTTTGCTCTGTCCACCAGTTTTGCATTCCATGCCTGTACATCCACCATAAGATTGTTATAAACTTTTCCCATTTTGATCATGGATATGCTTGATAGCATGTTTAATACGAGTTTAGTCGCTGTGCCGGCTTTCAATCTTGTTGATCCCGTAATTATCTCAGGTCCTACTATCGGCAAAATAAAAATATCAACGTAAGGCATTTTAAGCTTTAAGGGATTGCATTGTAGTAAAACTGTCCCTGCACCTAATCTGTGAGCCTCCTCTAATGCGCCCATGACAAAAGGGGTTCTTCCGCTACTGGCAATGCCAACAACGGTGTCTTTTGAGTTAATGCCCCTTTCTCTGATAGCCGATGCGCCGTCTTCGGGCTTATCCTCTGCCTTTTCGATGGATCTGACAAGCGCCTCATATCCGCCTGCGATTATTCCCTGCACCATCTCTCTGTCAACACCAAATGTTGGTGGACATTCCGCCGAGTCCAATACACCGAGTCTTCCGCTAGTTCCTGCACCAACGTAAAAAAGCCGTCCGCCTTTCTTAAAAGATTTCACGATTACATCAACAGCTTTTGCGATGTTATCTTTCTCTTTTATGACAGCAGACACAGCCTTTTGATCTTCTGTATTGAATATCTCGATAATTTCTTCAATGGATTTAGAATCAATGTTGAATGAATTTTCATTACGCTGTTCGGTAATTAATTGTGATAGGTCTTGTTCGATCTCGTTAAAATTTTTTTTCATTTTTTAGGTGGGAAACTGAAAATTTAAAGAAATTACATAAATATGAAGAAAAGCAAAAGAACTAAACACGAATTTCACATATAAACGAATTGCACGAATTTTTCTTATTTATATTCGTGTAATTCGTGATTAAAATTCATCTATAAAAAATCTTCGGGTTGCCGAGAACAGTCCGTACAAGGATAGCCGCATATTCACAATAGCCTTTAGGTCCTGATGGTAATACTTTCCAATCCTGTTGGGGATGATAACGCTCATACCAGAACCAGCCATACTGTTTTCCCATCTGGCATACCTTGCGAACCGACTCACGTAAGCGATCTTCCACTCCCATTTTTTGGCAGGCGAGTACCTCCAGATACCATACACGACCCATAGCGGCAACGTCATAGAGAGGATTTGCCACCTCGAATGGCAGTGGTTCAAGCAACTCCCAGTCACGATATGTAAAAGGTTTAGAAACCACTTGAGTGGGCATGTCGCCGTACCAGAATGCCTTTTCAGCAAGCATCTGTGACCAGAGAACTTGTATCTGATCCTCTAACGCCACATCAAAAGCAACTGCCGCCCAATTTACGTCAGAAAGACCATGTAAATCCACAACGCCATATTCTGGATGCACGTACTCAGCAAAGTGATCGTCTTGCCAGAAGATACTGCGGAAATATTGAGCCAATATGTTGGCTTCCTGCAACCAGAAATTTGCCTCTTTTTCCTTATCAAGTTGTTTGTTCATATCAGCCAGACGCCGAAATGCTTCTATACAATAGCACTGTGTAACACCGTCCCATTGATCACGTGGCGGACACTCAATATAGAAGCCTGCGCCGGATATAAGCCCGTTCTCACTCTTACGAGAAAGAAGATATTTCCCTGCCAACTCAATTGACGTAAGCTTTTCGTTAAGCCATGCTTCTGATTTAGTAGTCTTCAGTATCTCGGATGCGGTCAGGATGTAACAGATCGGAGCCAGAACGCTCAGGGGATTGACTATTACCTGCCAATGGATAAATAGACCGATCCATTTTCTTGCTGACATATCGCTGAATTCTGGCTGTTCCTTGTGTGGTACGGGTTGATAAGTGTAGACATCATCAGGATAGCGCAACCCCCGGAGATGAGTATTCAATCCACCAGGGGAAGATTCTGCTGGAAAGATAGCAAATGGAACGTTGCCATCTACTCTCTGAGATGCCTGAACAAAATCAAAATAATCGAGAACAAGGCGTTGCTCATCAAGCAAAAGGTACGCCCCTGCCATCTCCCACGAATCCAACCCGGGCCACGTAATATCTGTGCCGAAATGTGCGCCGTCAGCGGTTACCGTAAAATGTCCCGGATATACCTTCTGTATCGCCGCAGGATATAGGGTATTCATGATTGCCGCTTCAACCCCTTCCTTTACTAGCGGGTCAGCAATCTTTGTGGTCAGTCTCTCCACATTCACCATTGTTCCTCCTCCCCAAACCGTCACGACATTGAAAAAAATTTAAACACAAAGATTTTTGATTTCTTCTCTTTTTATTTATTTGTGATCTTTGTGCACTTAGAGTCTTTGTGTTTATTTTCATTTTATTTTTGAAATGCCACCGTCACTTTTTTATAACTAGCGACTTGGGTTTATATATAAGGCTCTACCTCTGCCTTAAACTCATAACTTTTTTCACCAACTCGCAGAACTATTTTTAAGGACATTTCGTCTTCAAGGCGCATTGATACCTGAGCGGTGCGGAGCTCTTTATCGCTGACAGAATCGGGCATATTCAAACGACACACAGCAATTTTCCTTATTTCGGGGTCAGATATACCCGTTCCCGGATTCTCGTAAACGGTGATAGCAGTTTTCCGACCGATCTTGAATCCACCGATAACGCCTTCATAAGGTAATCTTGACCCTTTGGGTATTGCGCTCTTGAAAACGGGTTCTCCATGCAGACCATACAACATTATACCATATTGTGCGCTGGTTGGGGGAGGAGATTTCAAGAGAGTCGTGTCAACCGAGACCATAGCAGGCCATTCAGACATCGCATGTATAAGATACGCACCCCTGGCAACACAAGCTTTTGGATCAGGATGAAGCCAGACGTGAGAATCTGGAAACACCTCCTCAGCCAGTTTCTTTACTATCGGCAATCGTGACGACATACCAGAAAGCACAAATATGTCTGGTTGTTTAATATCAAGTCCATCTCGCTCATTTGCGGAATGCACAAGGTCCCATGCAAGTCCCATTGCACTCTTTATATCATCCTCAATGAGATAGTTCATTTCCTTTTCAGTCACATCAATAGCAAAGGTGAAACTGTCAATCTTGTCATCATTCGTAACATAATTGAGAGTCAGCAAAGGCAGTCTTGCTTCTTCTCCACTTGCCAGCCTTTTTTTGTGTTCCTCAGCGGCGTTAATTACATTCACCATATTTATGCCGGCAGAATTTTTTATTTCTAATATATCCACACCCTCTGGAACTTGAATAGCGTGAGCATCATCTTCACCGGGTTTCCAGATCAAACGCCCATAACCTGACTGTTTAAGTTCCTTCTCACATTTCATTCGGATAATTTCAGCAATTCTGTCAGTTACGTCATCTCCACCAAGCCGACGTTTACCATCAACACCTAAAGTTTCAGGGAGGATCTCCCTTATTCCATCCTCGCTTATTGCGTCCTTAACTTTAAGCAGAGCAATGTCTGTCGTGCCTCCGCCGAAGTCGTATACAATAACTGTATATTCAGACTTTTCACTTCGAGCCTGTTCGAGTATGGCATCCAGAGCAGATGCTACCGCTTCGTTTATAAATGCGACAACCTCAACTCCGCACTCCTCATGAAAGGCACGTTCCAAAGCGGTTATCTGTGGACGGAAAAATCTTGCGGGATGTGTGACAACACATCTTTTTATCCTGTGTTGAAGATGCTTTTCAGTCGTATCAATCATATATTTTACTATGTGGCCCGTCACTTGCTCAGGTAAAAACTCAATGTGGCGCTTTGACATATCAAGCATTACGCTGACACATTCCCTTTGCCCCAATTTGCGCTTTATTGATCGAATCGTGCAAGGGCTGGTATCGGGCATCATCGAGAAAGCCAATGCCTGCTGACCTACCACGTAATCAAGATCATCGTCTTGAATATTTCTGTAATATACCACTGATGGCAGTATCTCACGCCTTTCCCGATCTCCATTTGTTTCACCTAGAGGTACTATATGGCTCTGTTGCGCAATTGCGCCACTTTCTACTGCGCAGCAAGAATTCGCTGTGCCAAAGTCAATCGCCACTATACCATCATACACTGGCATCAGGGCAACCATCAGAGCAAGCTCGATATTTCTATCGGGCATCTTGTAAGCAGAATACTTAACACACTTAAAGCTAAAAATCAAATTGCCTTTTATGCGCAAAGGCTCGCCTGACTCTGGCAACTGCGAAAGAAATCTCCCTATATTGGCACGGAAACTTAGTTTTGAAATTTGTCCTGATTTCAGTATATCAGGAGGTTCAAACAACGGCTCCAACCAATCTGATACGACCTTTACATCTGATATTTCAACGTCAAGCCCGCCGACGTTTGTAAGTTCTATGGTTACATCTTTTGTATCGTCTTTACGTCTAACGAGCATTTCACCGGGTAAGGTAATTGTATTACCCGTAGCCCTTAAAAACTCGATCTCAGGTCTTGAACTACGGTTAATGATGAATTCTCCGATTATAGGTTCACGGATTCTTGAGCATCTCACTTGAACAATGCAAAGATGCTCCCCTACTGGAAAAGCAGAAACGTTTACGTCTAATGTGAAATTGAGTCTACGGATTCCAGCAGGATCGAGAACTAAAGGCATTGTGGAGATTTCAGAAATATTAACGTTGGGAGAAGGTTTAAACTCGTCATTAATTTTAAGACCGATCTCGATGGACTCGACAGTAACGACGCTTTCATAAATCTCAAGATAGCAAGCCAATGACTCTTTCCCTGAATCAGAGGGACGGATAAATTGGCACACAGGCGCATTTGTAGCGGGATCGATCTTTCCAAGTTCTACGCTGGTTTCTGCTAATTTGCTGGCTTCATCATCAAGGGGATAACTCAAGTGCATATATAGTTCCGGCTTTGGCAATACATCTATCGTCATTTTGTTGATACCAGCGGCTGTCTGCACCTGAATACTGCAATTGTAATAACTACTAGGTTTAACCAGATTAATCTTGAGCGGAATTTCCCACCTGTTTTCTGATAGGATCCGATAAAGTAGACTTACTCCTTGTGTATTTGATGGATATACGATAGATTTATCGTATAACGCTTCGACCCATTCATGTTCGATGGAGATTGTATCAATTGTAAGGTCAGTCTGTCCGTCATTTTCCAGAGTCAGTATTATCTCACCCTGAGCGCCGAAATGGTTAAAATATATAATATTATCTGAAAGCGATGCGTTCAGGCTTGCGACCTTTTCTCCGCAGTAGCTACAATAAACGTCATCTGATGATAGTTTCCATACTCCGCAAGACTTACATACACGCATGGAGGAAATTAAAGAAAAATCATTCATATAAAATACCTTATAAAATTAAAGTTCGGTAAACTCTTCTATTGGAATTTGGATCAATTGCTTTGGTTTTCGTCCAATAGCGTGTATTTCCATAAAATCATTTTCAATCTTCTTTAATACATCTGCTTTGAAATATTGTTCCCCGCAGTATTCACATTCCACGCATGGAACATCATTTACAATCAAAAATTTGCCATCATGCCTATATATATATTGAACTTTTTTTAGTTTAAAATTCTTATTTCCACAAAAATTGCAGATACTGTTCATATTCTAACCTCTTTCGTATGGATTTTTAAATTTAGGAGGACTTGGAATATAGACTGTAATTATTACCAATTGAGTTTCTCTTTTTCCACAAACAATATGAATAGGTTTTCCTTCATTTGTGAATCCGACAACCAAACAGCTTTCCCCTCGTCTTTTATCCTTATATTGCTCCAAAATCCGTCCAGATATCAATGCTTCCTCTATTTCAATAATTGTCAAGTTATCATTTTGGCGTTCTTGATCGCCATGCCTCGAAAAATAATATTCATCACTTTTAATTTTCTTTATTATCCACTCAGTTTTTATCATAAGACATAAGAGAATCTACAGTCGTTTATATATAAATGCCATTTCCTAACCCTAGAGGGATGATATATTTATAGAAATGATGACCCCAAAAAAACGTAAAGCTCCAGCGGAGCGAGATATAAGTTTTCTATAAAAATTTCAATCCTATCGGAGATGGAAATCTCTTATATTTGGTTTATTTTTGCCTTCTCTGGATTCCAATACTGTCAATCAATTACATCAATGCATTATTGTAGAATGGGTTCATGGTTTTTTATTTGCATAAATCAGATGCCTAATAGAGATAATATCAATAGGATTGCATATTTTAATCAACACAGCAAGAACCATGAACCCATCCTACGAACTGCCAGCAAGTATCTGATAATAAAATTTTGTCATTCCCATACAAGCGTGGAACCATTTCCTGATTATGTTTCTTTTCTGAATTCCAGTAGATTGGGTTACCAAACACAACATATCTGCCAATTAGCATGTTAAATATTTATCTCTATTCATAGCAATTTATAGTGAAATTTGATCAATTCAATCTAATGATCACAACTGCTATTGGGAAACATTTAAAATTCTTTTCATTTCAGACGTTTTACCAAGATTTGGTAATTCAGTTTCAGAATTTATAATTAAATTAAGTGCACTTTTTATTTTTTTACTAACTGTTCTTTCATGTAATTGTTGACATATTTCTTTAAATTTTTTGGAACAACTAGAAAATTGTAATCTTGAAGAAATATCGCTATCAATTATTAGTAGAGCGACTTCCTTAATTTCTGGTTCTTGGAACTTGCCAATTAATAAATCATAATATTCACAAGCTGCCCAAGATACACCACGACCATTACCAATTCTACACATTATTATTGTTTTAACATAGAAACTTCTAACTGATTTTGGAATTTTACCAGTATTGGGTATATATTCTGCTAATGACTTAGCATGGGAAGGTTCATAATAGAAATTATTAAGACCGATATGTGCTGAAAAGAGATTATTTACTTTTTCATTTATTTCAATTGCCAAAGTATCTGCAGATAAGTAACTTAATCCATTAACTAAAGTTAGAAATTCATTGGCTAAATTCTTTCTATCAACCTCAGCATTAGCAGCAAAAGTTGAATACTTAAAACCAATTTCATTTTTAGTATCTTCTGGTGCATTAGACCAAACAAATTCCGCAATTAATTTTATATTATTTTTAGCATTTGCTGTCATTTTCGGATCAGTATACATACCAAAAATAGTCCTTAAAAGAGAAGTAGATAAATCTTCTGGTAATAATTCTATATTAGAAATAATTGGTTTTATGTCACTTGAGGTAAGAGAATTTGTGCGGATATTGTTTAATAATCTTTTTATTTCAATTACTGAACCTACTGGTTCTTTAGAAATAACTTCCTTAATACATATTTCAAGCCAAGATAATAATTGCAAACCAGTTAATTCATATTGATTAGGATGCGCTGCACTTGCCCAATTTCTCATGTTTCTAATATAATCAAGATGGTTAAAGCCAATATCGGATAATACCCCTATAAGATGACATCCCCTTATTAATTCCCAATCTTCTATTTTTTCTAAGTCTTGAGGCGTTTTTAGCTTGTTTCTTCGATTTTCATCAGTTACAACACTGCTGTAGAAATATTCTAAATCGAAACGAGAAACCTTTTCTCTTAAATTTGCTATTGTTTCATCCCACAAAAAATTTAATGCGGCATCAAAAAGTCCAACCCCACATGCAGCAATAAATTTTGCTATATGAAAAGCGTTATGGCGAGAGTCATCTGATAACAAATTGACCACATCAGGTAGATTTAAAAAAACTTTCTTTCTTTCAGATACCTCTACAAGAACTCTGTCTAAAGGCAAATCTAAACTTTGTATATAATTTGTTAATTCAGATGTAAACTGATCTACTCCAGATTGAATTTCGTTTTTTTGTTTCACGATCATAACTTCTTTACTCATTTGATACTCCATATCCTTTTAGTATAAGTGTTACACGCCATCTGCGCTTAATCCTCAATTCAAACTCAACTTCGTGGGTTTGATCCCAATAATCAGCTATATCTTCAAATGACTGCGTCTTTGATATACTCGTGACTTTTGCATCTTCGTTTTCTTTCATATCTTCTTCGCTATCTCTTACCCATATCCCTTTTCTCTTGTCAATAAATGGAGCAGTGAATACAAGGTCTGCTTCACGTTTCCTGAAGTTGCTGGATATAAACGTTCTATCCAGACGTTGAAGACGAGTATAGTCTATATGCTTTGTAGATCAGCAACGGCAGTTAGCAACAATCCCTTTGCGTTATCAGGAGTTTCCAGAAGCCAACGTATAGCTTATCTGGAAACTCATGAATAATCTGTTTTATCTCGTCTTGATACATTATCTCAAACCTGCATTTTTTGGTTACTTAAGTTTCAAACTCATTCTTATTTCTTAAATATCCTCCTATCGCCAATTATCGTAGAGAATTCATCAAGTTTACTAGCTGATGAAGAAAACTGACTCTGGAATTGCTCCTCAGACATTGTGGTTAAAAGTGTGTTCTTAACTTCACCTTGAATTGGAGATAATGCCCTGTGTTCATGACCGAGTTTTTCCTCGATCATATTACCCACCTTGTAGAATTTGGGTTTGAAAAGGTCGTTGGTATAGTAATCCAGAATGGTGTAATACTGTACAAGTTTCGTTTGGTCAAATCCTCCAACTATGTCTGTAATCTTGTGATCGAGATCAGAGCGGAACTTGAAGTTTGACTTTATCATCTCGATTGCCATATATTCTGAACCAAGCGGCAAAGGTTGAGTTCCTGCACGCATGAATTTGTAACTAAGCCTGCCATCCTGTTCCTCAAATACATCAACCACCCCAAGTATAGTGCCTGTGAGCAATATTCTGATGGCTTCTCGTAAAGTAGCAATCTCGGAGTCGGATTTTAATAATATATCAGTATACTTTTCGTCAAAACGGTCAATGTGCAAGCCTGCACTCGGTTTTCTGGCGATCTCAAGATAGCTTTGCTTATATTTGTCCAGATCATTTATATACATCAAAGGGATGCCCGCAAACTCTGAGTAGTAACAGGTGAGTGAACTGTCCACGTTCAGGCGATCTGCAGTATTATTAAAACGCTTGAATAATCTGATAAAATCATCGTATTCATCATCAATCTTACTGGCAATACCGAGATAAGCCATTGATTTGATATTGTTCATAACGCCGGGGTCGCCCATGAAGTGAGAACCACGTTTCAGCCATCCTGCGCCCATTGAGTAAAATCTTCCAAGCATCTGGTTGCGCTGCTGTTCATCTGAGTATTGCTTCATAAAACTTTTGACTGCATCAGATTCGGGCTTTGTTTTTAAGTCCTCGAACTTTGTTGAGCAGAAGTCGGATATTTCTCTTTCAACGTATTGTATTCCCGGACTGCGAAACATATCCCTTAGACCTATTAATCCACCTAGAGTAGTATTGGTGAAAAATTCATCGTCAATTGACGCTAAAGCCGTATCATTCACTGGCTGATCCTTTACGAGATAAAAGGCACTGAAATCGCCTTTCTTGTAAAGGTTTATGTGGATCACGTATTGCTCTGGTCTGTCAAAGGACTCGAATTTTTCGTGCAATCTGGCTTTCAGAGCCTGGAGTGAATCCTCAAGCTGTCGTAGTTCGAGGATCATACCGCCTCTTTCGACCTTGATCTTACCATCTGTTGTGGTAACTTCTGCCTCATAGCCAATCTTGTTCTTGAGTTCATCGCATATTTGTGATGCGGTTTCGTCAATCAACATTCGTGCGCGCATGTTGAGATATGATCTGAGCGCATCGTGAGTGTGCTTGACATAAGTTCTAAGTGTCAGGTTACGGTACAACCACGCGTTTTCTGATTCACCTAGTATTTGAAGCCCTCTTTCGATCTTCTGAGACCATTTTGTAGCCTGTGCCTCTGCACGTTTATAATCCTCGTTGTAGCTTTTGATCTGTGCATCAAGAAGCTCACAGACAGCGCCAAGACTTTTGACAGCAAGGTCAATCCTGATATTTCGGTTTCCGATCATTCTGCCTATCTCAGTCCAGAGAGCGCTCTGCACTTGCTTCATAAGATTATCTTTATTGATCGTCTTGATGCGCCTGACAAACTCGCCCTCTATATCGAGTCCACCTGCGCTGAATTGCTGGCGAAGGAAATTATCGTATTCCGTTGAGATGAACTTGCGCAGGTCACGAGTCTTGGATTTTATTCTTTCCAGACAACGTTCTTCCTGATTTGCTACCCATTGGCTGATAGCTTTAGTTACGTTATCGCCAACGTCATTGATCTTGCTTAAGAACGTAAATATGTCAGCAGTTGAGACGTCGCGCATACCTATACCAAGCCTTGGCATAATGTCACGCTTGATCTCCTCTTTCATATCACCGGGAGAGGCATTTTTTCTCAGCCAGAAATCAACTAAATCTTCTCCGAGCTTGTAAGAGCATGCGTTAAGTATCCGATCCATTGGGATGTATATCTTTGACCAGCCAAATGTTGAGAAACGATAGGATAATATTTCAGTGTGAGCAACATTACCCTTACTGTCAAGATACTCATATTCAAGGTCATTCAAAAGTTGAGGCGCAAGGTTCTCACGGATACTCCTCTTTTGAGATGCGAACATATCAGTATCAGGTGAAAAGTCCATGAAGATTGATTCTGCTACCATGTCGCAAATCTCTATTTTCTGGTCAGGCGATATGGAACCACCATAATCTGTGCTGTTGTCAATCATATAGCACGTATTGAAAGGAGGTCCCCATATCTGCTTGTGATCATTAAGTTTCCACTCAACATTAAAATCGTGAAAGGATGTTCCGCTTGAGTCTGTGTATTCCTCGTCTATGGATCTAGAAAGCAAATCTTTTCTCAGACTATAGAATTCTAACTCTTTCAATGCGGCATATCCGTTCCCATAGCGTCTGTCGTTCGTATCAACGGTAAATAGCGAGGGGAGAACGATAAATCCGCAGACGTTGGCATTGTTAATCATGCTTTTTGCTAGGAAAGCCATATCCAGAAACATTCCACTGCCTGTACCACCAGCGATTGATGTGACAATATAAATATTAACTTTTGTGGTGTCAATTCGGGCTACATTTTGCATCTCATTTTGAGCGCTTTGAGTCTGAATATTTTTGCTGTGGCTTAGTAGCTTTTGCTCGATGCCGTTTTCACCGCCGTAAGCGTGGAAGAACCCAAGCCTGCCAAGTGGTCTAAAAGCCTTTGCGCCTTCGACTACTGACCCGTGGGCTTCCATTGCAGGATCCATCCACCTAAAAAGATTGGGATAGGCATTTCGGTTCCTGAAATACGTCATGAATGCCTCTGGTGATACCTGAGCATCAACCATCTCTGTAGGTTGGAATCTTACCTCGTCGGAGATATAGTCAAGTCTCTGCCCATCTAGCGATATATCCCTGAGATCAGTGTCAATCCATAGATAGGCGATCACGGGCAACCCCGGCTTACCATATTTCTCAAAAAATTTTCTTCTCAGACGCAAAAGTACCTCTTTACCAGTTCCACCCAGACCAATTATTACTGTGGGATGAAACGGCACCGGAGCCAGTTTTGCTGTAACTCCAGCGCTTAGAATTCTGCTTCTACCGGGCATTTATCGTTCCTCCTCATCTCCGTCTCTTTAGCCATGCAAATAAAATAAATATAACTAAAACTACCCATAATAATATAATAACTATCAGTAAAACCTGACCAAGAAATAGTACTGTAAATGCGGCACACAGTAGTATAAAGAAAATTGAAAGTGATAGTAATTTAGCATTTGCTGGATGCCATTCCTTGTTGATGAGTACCGCATATAGTTCCCTTACGATAAAATAAAGTATAACAGCCGCAACTACCATGATGAGAATACGGAAATTTGACGACAAATCACCTAGCAACCCGCCGATAGTTCCCGTGTCAGTAGCTTCTTCGGTAGTTTCAGCAACCTCATCCTGTGCCAGCATAAGGTATCTACTCAATCCCATGTTTCGTCCTCCAAGTTTGTATTAACTGTTTTCCAAAAAATCTTTTATCTGTTCCCTAAAAACCTTTAGTGTATCCGAAACACCATCTGCTAATGGTCGAAGCTTATCCCACTCAAAATTGCTTTCATAAGAATTCCAAAAACGATGACGAAATTTTAGGTATTCTAATAGACGAATAGCAAGTGAGTGATCAATAATCTGTCCCGCTTCTATTTGTTGCAAAAGCGAAGTGTGCCAATCTTCTCCTTGAGGAAGCTCACCGATCATTTTTAATGTTATCCGCTTGAATATTTGTTCGATGCCGTTATAAAAGAATTGAAGAATACTCCCTACGCCCATTAATTCCATTATGCTAGGTATCCGATTAGATACCTGACTTAGAAACTCATTTAGCTCATTAGAAAGCTGTTCCAAATCCTGCAATTCACATTCAATTAGCCATTTCAGCCGCTCGTAAGAAATCTCAGAAAACCTCAAAATCCCTTCTGTTTCTTCCAGATAGCATGATAAAGTTTTAACTCGTTCTCTCAATCTTTCAGGCGCATCTTCCAATGTAACCAGATCAAGTTCCACTCCGTCAGTAAGGAATTTGTCTAAAGCAACAAGTGCTTTGAAATAGTCCTTAGAGGGCAAGCCTTCAACAGCAATATCTATATCCGATCTCTTATGCCAGTGTCCATCGCCTACTACGGAACCGAATATGTAGACGTTATCCACCTTAAACTGATCTTTAAGCAGTTGTGCGCATTTTTGGGCTATTTTGTATGCTTCCAGTCGTTCCATATACAGCTTTCTATAATCAATTATGAGTTTTTTATCACGATTTCACGACTCTGAATCACTAGAATAGTTTTTCAAAAAATCATTTATCTGTTCATGAAATGACGCTAATGTATCTAAAACGCCATCAGACAAACGACGAAGCCTATTCCAGTCAAGTTTGTTGCCATATAAATTTCTGAATAGATGACGGAATTTTAAATAATCTAACAGTCGCAAAGCAAGTGAATGATTAATTATGGATTCAGTTTCCATCTGCTGCAAAAGCAAAGTGTGCCACTCTTTACCTTCAGGAAGTTCACCCTTCAATTCTATTGTGATCCGTTCAAATATACGTTCTACGCCATTGTAGAAATCGTGCAGACATGAACCCATGCCCCGTAATTCTATTAATGTAGGTTGCCTTTGCTGTTCTAGCATTTGTTTAGAGATGCCTTTTAATTCCTCAATAGCTTTCTCCATCTCCTCAAATTCAGTTTCAATCATCCATTTTAGTCTATCCGCTTTACTCTCGTGCATTATAATATCCTCAAATTTTACTCTTTCTTTTAGCCTTTCAGTTGCATCTTCTAATGTGACCAGGTCCAGTTCTAATCCAGCAGGCAGAATCTTATCAACTGCGTTCAATGCTTTGAAGTAGTCCTGAGAAGGCAAACCTTCAACGGCTATGTCTATATCCGACCACTTGTGCCAAAGTCCATCTCCTGCCACAGAACCAAAGATATAGACGTTATTTACCTTGAATTGCTCTTTCAGCAGTTGTGCGCATTTTTGGGCTATTTTGTATGCTTCTAATCGTTCCATTCTAAATACCTACATCGGCTAGTTTTCCAGCAACGATAGCACGGTCAAAGAGTTCATCAAGCTGATCTATTTGTTTGATTGACCTGATCTTCCCTATAAGTGTTTCCGAGTCTTTACCAAATCTAGCTTTCAATAATTTGATTAAGTCATCTTGTTTTGTTGTTATTGTTCCTAATTCTTTACCAATCTCTTTGCCAATTTCCTTACCAATTTCCTTTCCTAATTCTATACCTATCTGCTTTCCTTCTTCGATCAATTCCTGTGCTATTGTCCTTCCCATCTTACTAATCTCCTCCTTCCTGTTTTTATCACTAACATTATTCTCTACAATTCTGACAAATTCAGATCGCTCATCTGGTTCACGGCGATTATATATAAGCGTTAGAATAAACCACATCAGCTTTTTCCAGTTGGCTTTTTCTTCTGGTGGCATCTGCTCAAGATGATTAACTGCCAATCGTAATGTTTCCGCAAATTCCTCTTGTGTTGCATCCTCTTTTTGAATCAAACGCAATATCCATCCGAAAGGATGATCTTGCTCTACTAATCTATTGGGTTCTGTTGCTTTTAGATTCAAAAATAATATGTTTGGTTGATATACGAATTGTTCAAACGAAGCTGGTAGTTCTATTAACTGCCTCATATCTAATGGTGAATCCCATGTTCGACTGCCAGTATAAAAAACCACGGGCAATATGGCACGAAACTTACGCTGATGTGTTGATACATTATTACTTATCCATTCTCGTCTTTGTGTCTCCCATATTCCAACCATATAGGATAATACACGGAATGCCATCTCTGGATCAACGCTGGACTGATGCTCAATCAAGATATAGATAATAACTTCCTTTGGACTATCTTCTGCTTTGTCTGAGAATGGCGCAGAAAATATCATATCTGCTTCGTGCTTTTGAAGATCATCAGATATGAAAGTTTTATTTATGCGTCTAAGTCGTGAGTAATCTATTTTTTCAGCCAATTCAGAGGCAATTATCAGCAGAATGCCGCGCACATTGTCAGGAGTTTCCAGTAACCATTGGATTGATCGATCTGGAAATTCACGTATCAAAGGAATGAGTTCCTCTCTAAGCATCTGTTTTTGTTCTCCATTTTAATTATAAACTCTTATTTGAATCCATCATCAAGATCAGAGCGTTTATCTTCTACTTTCTCTTCTTTTTTTAGAGAACGGAAATGGACATCTATGCTTGCAGTTCCTTCTGTATCAGCAATATTAAAGGCGTCAATGTCACGATTAAGGCGTTTTTTGCTTAGATTATTGTCAATCAGAAAGCCCTTTCTTGCCCTTGCGTAGATTGCCCCGCCAAGGCTTTTGTATATGCTGCCATAATTTTTCCCTGACATGGATATATAATATGTACCGAAAATCGGTGCAAGTGACGTTATCCTTTCGTCCTGACCGCCGACTGAAATGGCAAACTTGCCAGCACCTGCTGAACTGACCGCTCTGACTAAGACGTAAATAATAAAAATAAGTATTATTACAAGAATGATAAAAACCACTAAAGGCCAATGAGGATAGCTTACAGAAAGGATCATCTTATATTCGATAGGTATCGCTGTAACGTCAGCGGGCATGTAGTTAATTAGTGACCCCATGCCATATATTCGTCTGTAATCCTGTATATCGTCAGTATTATATCTTGTAAGTACGTCATTGGTAAAGCGGAATCCTTCTCTTGGAACCTGAACCTCAAGTTTCACTATACTCTCAAGCGTACCGGGCTTTCCACTCAGAGCGGCACGGAGTATAGACATCGGATCGAGTCTCATCCTGACTTTTTCTATGTTAATCGTAACCTTATAGATCGTCTCCGTAGTTTTCCCTGGATCAACGTTGACTTTTTCGGGAAATATTGTGCAGGCAACACGGGCATCTCTGAATCCTATGCTTGTAAATTGATTATCTGTAATGCTGGCATTGACTTTTCCAGAAACGATCAAGTCTTCAAATTTCGATAGTAGCTTTATATAGAAAACTATCGGTATTTTACTGCCTTCTTTAAATCCTTTTCCAAGATAAATGCCTTTATCATTCAAAGTTACGTTGGCTTTTTCATTGTTAGGAACCTGTCCGGCTGGTTGCAGATCAAAAGTCGCTTTGTCAAGTGGTTTAGCGAGGAGAAGTTTTGATTCATAAGCTGTTAATGTGTTGGAAAAACGTGATGCGAGATCATCGAACTGCTTTTTACGAGGGTCTTCTTGAGGCTTTATACCTTTCTTTTTCGGTGGTGTTTTTATGGCTTTATTCATAAGTATGTCATATATAATAAGTCCTTTTCTACCTGTGTAATCAGAAGTGAACTGGCGACCTTCTTGGTTCACGTAAACTTTCCCGGTGAAATCGAGGTAGCAGGGCATTATCAGTATTTTTTGGAAGTCATCCTGTCTCAGTATGCTGTAAAAATCCCTTGTGCTTGCGTCGACAAAAGGCGTTTCTGTCCTGTCTTGCACGTTGTCGGTGATCATCCAGATGGCGTCAGGACGGGAAGCGGGATCTTTCAGGAATCCCTGTAACGCAAGGTCTATGCGTGTATCTCGATTGATAGAATGGAGTGCGTCTGCTCTGCCGACTAATTCGGGTCCCCTATCGCTGAATAGATAGATGTCTGCGCCGCCGAGTATCTTTTGCAGATTAACCACAAGCATACGAATAGCTTGAGTGTTATAAAAGCCTGCCATACTGCCAGAACTATCAACAACAATCGCATTTTTCATCTCAACGGAATAACCAGAAAGGCACGTAAAACTCAGAAAGAAAAGCAACGCAATTAAGCAAGTTTTTGAAAAGATTTTAAAATTTGTAGTAAAGCGATTAATCGCTTTAAGACTATGAAATAATGCAATAAATTGCATTACTACAAGCAAAAAAGTATTAAATAATTTTTGAAACTTGCTTGAAACGAATGTTTGTTTCATAGCATATAAGCCCTCATTATTATGTCCTCGCCTTCTTCTACGACAGCGTATAGATGTCCTGCATAGAACGCGGGTCTTAGTATAAAATTGCCAAGACATGAACCTGCCTGTTTATAAGTCGAACTATCCATTACGTGCAAAACCTCAGTGTTGGGATAGCTCATAACAAATCCAATGTAATTACCATAAGCTATTGGAGGAAATTTGTAAGCGGGATAATTGCTTAAAAGCTCATCAGATGACCATTCTGTCTGCCCAAGCACGTTTGTCACCAGAATTCCTCCGCTATGGGCGATAAGGATCAGACCATTGGATACCTCAAAATTCATCTGCATCAAGTGCGGATGGGGCAATCCAAGACTTTCTGGTGCGTCGCCATCAAGATTGATACGGTAAATTCTTTCTTCATCATCCAAAACGTAAGCACGTGAATCATCGCTTTTTGGTTCGACGTCAATTCGGAAACCGTAACGATTAGAATCCCTGTATGACATATTACGTCCTAAATGATTATACACGAATACATCGTCTTGAGTATAAAAAAAGATTTTATTTTTAACCCTGACAGGTTGTGAGATCCTGCCCTGAACCGAAATCAAATCTTTGTGTTCCCCATCCAACGAGACAAGTTTCAAGTAAGTATTTTTACCATCCCAGAGCGCCAGAAAGAAATTACGATCCAGATAAAGCGGTTGATAAGCAACTCCCATACCATCTTGACCTACCCTTAGTATCAACTCATGATTGAAATCACGGATCAAGTCAATCTTATGTATCTCATAAAATGTAAATGCAAAAAGGCTTTTCGACTTTTTGTCGCTGATCTCAATGGGAAGTACAGACAGTTCTCCACCGGTGAGTTCAATACTCGCCTGTACCCCACCGTTACTGCAATTCAGGACGATTATCTCCCCCGTTTTGAGGAGCAGAAACATATAACCATGAGAAAAATATAGTTTTGGTAAATCTTCTACCTGAGATATGCCAAACTGAGAGAATTTTAATTCAAACAAGGGATTTTCAAAGGACAAATCAGTTATTCTTAAACTTTTGGTAAGCCGATTTTCTGCATCGGAATAGGAGATTTCTTTCCCGCAGGAACGGCAATAGATGGCAGTAGTTCTGTTCGCCGATCCGCAGGTGCAAAAAAATAGAGTTCGATAACAACCGTCTTTGCAGTATGAGATAGGTCTATTACTTGGCGTTACTTCATTTCCACAATAAGCGCACTTTGTCATTTCTTTATCACCGTTAATTTTAGTCTCTATCTTAAATCAATTTCAGGCAGTTTATACGTTTCCTCGATCTGGAAGTTATGTTCTTCTTCCCACGTAGTTCCTGTCTTTGGATTTTCCAATTTAATCTTATGCTGACCGGGTTCCACTGTAATAGGATCATTTATTGGCATTGTCGCAACTTTATTATCATCTATGTATATCAATATTCCCTCTTTTGGGGTAATTTTATCTATTTTTACATAAGCGAAAGGTTTACTGTTTTCGGATACATCAGGATTAAGTTGAGTCTGGCTTTCTTGATTACTCAAATTACTTTCATCTGATCTTTTAATAGAATCAATCAGTTCCACGAGATTGCTGACATCAACTTTTTGATTTGGAGGACGTATTCTGCGATATTCTATCTTATATAATAATAATTTACCTTCATCTTTTATACCAGACCATACAGCTAAACGCTTACCATCCGGTGATATTCTTCCCATCACAATCTCAGATGATCTGCTAACTTTTAGTATTCGTTGTTGCCGTGAGCCATTGCTTTTCATCGCCCATAATCCATCGCCCTTTTTATAAAACAGGATCAGCTTTCCATCCGGTGAGAAACTTGGATAAAGGCAATCATCTTTTTTTGTTAGACTTTTAAGACTTCGTTCCAAGTTCCTGATCTCTGCTGTCTGTATAATAGATACACCAGCAGAATTGCTATCTTCAAATATGATCCGATCTCGTTTAGGTGAACATTCTGGACGCTGTCCTTTTAAGTTTGTAGACTTTTGGTCTGAACCATCCGAATTCATCATCCATATTTCAGGTTTTCCATCATTATATCTCTGAGAAACTCTCTGGAAAACTATCCTCTTTCCATCATTAGAAAAAGAAGCCCATTCCCCATAAGCCAGTTCTTTAGGAATTCCATTTAGTGGCAAAACGAAAATTCTTGGCGTATTATACTGCTTCAGCGTAAATATGAACGACCCTTCAGAGGCATTGAGGAACATCATCGGATGTAGGTACTCAACTTTGCTATAAGACTTCGTATGAAATTGCTTACCAGAAGGAGTGAGTTGCTTGAATGAAAGCACAACTCCTCCAGAATCACCGCCTCTGCTAAAAGCGAGTGTATCATTATCGAGAAACGCAGGCATGCCCAATGAAGCCCTTTCGGATATAACTTGTCTGGAATCAAGTATTACACGAATAAGAGGACGTGATAATTGATGATAATACCATAATCCGATTGCAATTATGACGATTGCACATAAAGATAATATCCATCTTATTGGTGACTTTGGTTTATAAGGCTGAATCACTACAAAATCGTCTGCAAGTTCAATAGTACCTGAAGACTCGGAAACTAATTTTTCTTTATTAGACATAACAAGTTCATCCATCTAGTGATTAGCCTGTATAATAATGCACAGCCTTTTTTGCATACATTATTATAACATAATGGTCAGATAAAAGTCAATTTCAGCTAAGGTCAAGAGACTGTTTTAATTTAGTAGGCAACAAAAAAGCCATCTGTTACAATATACTCCGTAAAAAATAAACAAACAAAGGAGGAACAGATGACTAAGGATATTATAGAACAAGATAATAACATAAGACAAGAAGAAATAAACATTGGGTTCTCTACATTATAAATGTTGGAAAGTGGTAGGTTTTAGAGAGAGGACATTACTAACCCGTTTTGGTGAGATAACTACCCAAAGGCATTTATAGAAACAGTAAGGATGAGTATTGCTTTCTACTTGGCGACTATATGAACTGTATATGAACTGGAGACCAAACCAATCAGCTACACCAAGTCTAACGTCAGCATTGGTGGATTCAGCAACCAAGCTATCTTTCAGAAAGGTTGGTGAAGAGGTAGAGAAATACACAGCAGGAGTTATTTCAGCATCTAAAGTCCATTGTCTGTTGACTAGAGTTACTCAAAAGGAGCATTATGAGTTAAAGAGTGCCATAGCTTATGAAGGTTGGGAACGTCACGAGGATGATAGTTACAGTCTGTTAAACAAGAAGGCCTATTGTTATGGTGATGATAATATCCCGTTCTGGCAATCAACAGGCATACATTTGCTTCGTTCCTGTTGTAAAGGTTGGGAGAATGGGGAGAGGTTTAAACAAGATTTCCTGATGCTTCACCTTCTTCTTTAGTCGGGAGAGGTGGCGGAGTTGGCATTCCTCCCGCTTCTGCCATTTGAAATAATGCTTAGTGAAATTCCTCTGTAGTAAAAATGCATCAACGAAGACCTTGCTGATCAACCTCAAGACCAATTATGGTATCTATGTAAATCACACAAAGTTTGGTACCGTTATATTCTAACTCACCTGACAGACCCCTTCAATTTATTTTAATTTACGGTAGTTTTTTTCTTATTCTTATCTTTATCTTCTTCGTCTTTTTTGTTATTGTCTGATTTAGATGGTTCAGGATTTTCTTTTTTTATATTTTTCTGAGACGATGGTTGTTCCTGATTTCCCTGTGGAATATCGCGTCTTACGTTTCTCATTTTTTTATTTTCAACAGTAGATGAGGTGCTGGGTTCTGCTTCTTTTGAGGTATTTTCACGCTGGACAATTCTCTCTCTCCGCAAATTAGTCGAATCTTTTGGCGCCTTTGATTCAGAACTTGTAACATTTCCTCTGTCTTGCATAACAGGTCTTTTATCGCCCACCCATGGAGAATTACTGGAATCATTAGAAGTCTGCGTATCTCTGCTGGTTCTTTGTGGTGGATTATAGTTCTCATAATAATTTCCCATTGTCCAAGGATCATAAGTCGAACTATAATCATATCTATAATCTGACGTGGGTGGTGTAACATTATAATTTTGATTATAAGCTGGCTCTCCGTAGTTATAACTATTATCTTGTGGAGGCAGATCGTAATATGCTGGTCTAATACCTACAGAGCAGCCAGCTATTATTGTAATAAAACTCAATATGATTGTAAAAGTAAAAAGTGACTTATATAAGTTCTTCACGATCCAACACCCCCCAATTCTCAAAGCTACAAAATACCCTTTAATAACATATTTCTCCCATATTCTATTATATCACATATAATTACCTATGTCAAATGTCTCAGCAGATTTGCTATCTGTCCTAAATACGATTGTTGACTTTGAGAGAAAAAACGATTATAATTGAAAAGTAAGTGGAATTTTATACCATTTTAAGACATGATTCACGATTAAGGTAACACTTTAAGGTAACACTTTAAGGTAACACTTTAGGGTAATACTTTTAGGAGTTTATTTATGGAAAAAGTAAAAGTTGGTTTTATAGGTGCAGGAGGACTTGCAAATGCGGTTCATTATCCATCTCTAGCTGAATTCGACGATGTTGAAATCGCCGCCATAAGCGATCTGGACGATGGGCGATTGATTAGTACCGCCGAAAAATATAAAGTTGAAAGGACTTACAAAGACTACAAGAAAATGATTCAAGAGGTCGATCTGGATGCTGTCTACGTGATAATGCCTCCTCATCATCTCTTCGATCTGGTTATACATTGCCTGAACAGCAAGCGAAACGTATTCATCGAAAAGCCGCCCGGTGTCACTGCGGAACAGACACGAAACATGGCACTGACTGCTGAGAAAAATGGCTGTCTTACAATGACAGGATTTAACAGGCGTTTTATACCTATTATGGTAGAAGCTAAGAGAATAGTCAAAGAGCGTGGGGAAATATTACAGTGTGTCGCCACTTTTTACAAAAACTCGATTGGTGCAGGTCCATATTATGCAGGTGCGATTGATATACTTACCTGTGATGCAGTCCATGCAGTTGATTCTCTCCGATGGATGGGCGGTGAGGTGAAGTCAGTGGCAAGCGATATACGAAGCATCTATGCTGAATACGACAATAGCTTTAATGCACTGTTGAAATACGAAAGCGGGGCAACAGGCGTTCTTCTTACTAACTGGGTCGTCGGTAAAAGGGTTCATACCTTTGAAATGCACGCAAAAGGCATTTCTGCATTTGTCAATGGCGATGACAGTGCGCTTATATACAGTGATAATAAAGAAGAACCTATCGTGCTAAATGCAAAGGAGTTCGCTGGTAGCTCGGAAAATTACAAGTACTACGGGTTCTATGGTGAGAGCAGACATTTCATTGACTGCATAAAACAAAAGAAAATGCCTGATACGAATTTTACAGATGCTTTCAAAACTATGGAACTTGTAAATCGTATTTACCAGAGTCAGATATAAAATGAGGTGAATATTGTGAATAAACTTTGGGCAATACTCCTGTTATCTATATTTCTCATGGGTTGTGGCGGATTTCGCTCTACAAGGACTTTTATACCGTTACCAAATGAAGATATGACTGTACTTACTGCTACAAAAGGGTTAGTCACTACTAAAAATAACATATCTGTGGCGGCAGTTCCTCTTCAGGACGTGAAAGAGTTAGATGGTTTTGGTATTGTGATCATTAATGACACACAAAGCTGGATATCTGTCAAGCAGGAAGAATGTATGATGATTCAAGATGGGAAGGTGGCATATCCGCTTGAAACTGATAAAGCCCTTGCACGACTTGGAACAGGTTATAAACTAAAAATGCCTAATGAATTCAATGCGGATATATTCGAATGGCGCAAAGATATAAACAACAGGAGTTCTAAAAGTACTAAAGTTGTTGACGAGGACAAGAAAATATCAATCTTAACTGGTTCAAAAGATACAATATATCTATTTTTTAGCACTCAGGGTAATATGGCGCCCATACAACTTATAATCCCAAATATATATAATGGAACGACAAAAGAGAGGACAAACTTCAGCTTCAAGTTTGAAATACAAAAGAAGTAGTGAGAAGGATACAAGATACTGGATACTGGATACTGTATGCAGATTTTATGTCTTGAGTCTTATACTCCTTATTTTTGTTACGTCATGCAGTCAGCCTAAACCAATTCTTGAGGTAAACGTTTCTTCTATTACCGGTGAGATTGGTGTAAATCATGTATCCACAATAAAGGATGATTTCTCCCAACCCAGTGGAATAGCAATCAACTCCGACGGTAATATATATCTGAGTGATTCAGGAAAAAGCACGATCTATGTGCTGGATAAAGATGGAAAATCAATTGGAGTCATAGGACGCTTTGGTTGGCAAGAAGGGGAGTTTGATCATCCGATTGACATTGCATTGGATTCAAAGCTAAGACTTTACATAGCCGACAGTGGAAATAACAGGATACAGAAATATAGTCTAACTGAGCAAAATTTTAGTGTTATAATCGGGGAGAAAGAGGATAATTCTGAATCCATAAAAGAACCTTACGGAGTTGCGACAGATAAAGCAGGATACATCTATATAGTTGATACATGGAACAATCGCATATTGAAGATTGACCAGCTTGGTAGGATTCAGATGCAGATCGGTGGATCAGGTAGATTTAATAATCCGCAGGGCGTGATGATAGATAACTCAAATAACATTTATGTGTGTGACACCGGTAATAATAGGATATGCAAATTCGATTTCAGCGGGATACAGGTAGCCGTTTGGGGTCAAGAAGGTTCTGGTAAAGGACAGTTCCAAAGCCCGACCAGTGTCGCTCAAGATAAAAATGGCAATATATATGTAGTAGATCAATGGAACCAGAGAATACAAGTATTTAGACCTGATGGAACTTACATAACAGAATTTGGTCAGAATATATTAAAAAAGCCTTTCGATATTGCCATTGACAGCGAAGATCATGCCTACGTTACGGACCTGTCGTCTACTGATATTGAAGTTTTCAAAATAATAAAAAATAATAAAATGAATAGATAATAATAATGAGGTGATAAAAAATGAGACAAGCAGAAGCTAAAATTAACCTTAAAGGTTTAGTAGAAGCCGGTGTTTACGAATCAGAGGATAAGGCTATAAATGACGCATTGAAACTCTTATTTAGAGAAAATCCGAAATATAGAATAAAACTAGCTATTCATAGATACCAGACTGAAAAAATATCAATAGGTAAAGCGGCACAAATAGCTGGTATCCCATGGGAAGCAATGAGTGAAGAACTTAACAAAAATAACATTCCTTTAAGGTTAGCGCCAAGAACTATTGAAGAATTACGAAAAGATTGCGAAACGATAAGGAGATTCTCTAGTGGGGATAATCGTTAATAATACAGTCATAACGAATCTTGCAATACGATGCTCTATGAAAATAAAATTAAAATAAATATATGTCTAGGTGTAATTCTTTTTTCTATTTTTATTATTAACGTTTCAGCAAATGGCGAAAGTAAAAGCTTATCACTATTCGAGAAAACTGAAAATATTATCGGAAAAGACTTTCAAAACCCTTACCAAATTATCAACTTACCCATTATCCCATCAACTGAGAAAATCTACCTGGATAACACTTTACTTTTAAAAAACACCGATTATACCATAAATTATGAACTCGGTCAGGTGACACTAAATAAAGAAATCAAACCAGAATCTGCCATCAGGATCGAATACCATATTATTCCAATTTTCCTCCAAAAAGTATATCAGAAAAAGCTATTCGAGCCACAAGAAAAGATAATACTAGAAAAAGAAACACTCACCAGTGAAATCGAAAATAAACCTAGTTTAAACAAAACAAATACTCTTGAAACGATGCCGTCAGACCTAACATTTACAGGAACTAAAAGCTTGTCTATGTCAATGGAAAGCCTTAAAGGGCTTTCAATAAACCAACCCACAAGATTGAATGTCAGTGGTAAGATAGCAAATAGTATCAATGTATCTGCACTACTCTCAGACGAAGACCTACCCCTGCAACCCGAAGGCACTACTGAACAGCTTGAGGACTTGGATAAAATACTCATAAAGATAGAGGGAAGGAATCTATCTGCTACACTGGGTGATTATGAGACTTCGTTTGGTGACACGGAGTTTGTGTTATCGCCAAAGATGGTTGAAGGCGCGCAAGCACAGGGAAATTTTGACATCGGAGGATTCACATTGATCGGTGCAGTGTCAAAAGGCCAATCCTCAAGTGTCACGCTTGAAGGCATAGAGGGGCAAAGCGAATATCGTATAAGTGTTAATGGAAAATATATAATAATGGTCGCAGGAAGCGAGCAAGTATGGCTCAACGGTGAGAAAATGCGCCGTGAGAAAGATTACGTTATCAGAGATTATGGCGATCCCATCGTGGAATTTACAAATAAGCACCTGCTTACTGGCAAGGATGTTATTGTTGTTGATTTTGAATACGTTGATGAGGAACGCAATTATGGACAAAAAATGTACGGAGCAAGAGGAAAGCTTAACGTTCATAAAGACGATAGCGATATTAATAGCTATGGAAAGAGTTTTAAGTTTTTAGGACTGGACTCTACCTTTGGCGTTTCCTATGCAACTGAATCTGACGACAAAAATAACCCAATAATACCATTGAATGCCCAAGATATTGCCAGTCTGAAACGCAATAAACTTGATCCAGATGGTAATGGTATTCTATTGCCCGCGCCCATGAGTAGCTCTGTTCTTGGCTTCGATGGGCGACTGAACCTGAGCGAAAATACATTCTTATCAGGTGAAATGGCAATGAATAAGCGTGATCTAAACACATTTTCAACCTTAGATAAACCAGAGGAAGGAAAAGCGTGGAAGTTAAACGGGTCATCAAACTATAAAAAATTTAGATTAAACCTTGATTTCAGAAGCTTTGATCCGAACTTCATTCCCATCGGTGCAACAGTCTACAGCAGAAGCAGAACAACGTATCAAAAGAATTACGACGAAATCGGTTTTGGCGGTAGTCAATCCAGTATACAATTAACTTCACCCAAAGAGGAGAGCTATAACGCAGACCTGTGGATTGAACCTATAGATCGGATCGAACTGAAAGGGAATATGGGTAGAGTATCCAGTGAGTATAAACAGCCGGAACCATACAAAAATATCGTTGATCATTGGAGCAGAAGCCTTAGAGTAGCAATTCCCAACCTTCCCCAGATAGACACGCGCTATCAAGAAGCCACCACAAAGTCAAGTAACGCAACTGATTTTCGGAAAACGAGAGAGTCTTTGGAATTAAACCACAGATTTCTGAAAATGCTAAATGTAAAGCTGAAAAGCGAAGAAATTCAATCATTTTATGTGAGTCCGTTCATAACTGAAGATAGTAATTCCAAGGAACTTAAAACACAAGAGCAAAGTCTTACAATGGAGTTGCCATCTTTTAATAAAGTATCATTATCAGGTGATTTCTCTTTTGAAAAAGATTATTCAAGAAAGGAAGATCAATTAGCACATTCAACACTTGCACCGATGAATTTGGCTGATCCTATTCAATGGATAAAAGCGTCATCTGCACAGACAGCGGCGCTGAATCTATCTACAAAATCAATTTCATGGCTTGATCTGTCGGGTTATTTTGGTCACAGGAAGCTCGTTAAAGAGAATAATAGTAATCTACAACAAAGCACACCCTCGAATATAACGACAAACGTTGCTGACTTCAAATTAAATCTTAAACAGCTAAGGATCAACTACCAGATTGACAAAAAGCTGTCCACAGAGAAAGAAGAGCAATACGTGAATTACATAGTAACTCTGGTAGATGGCAAAGAACAGGTAAGATATCTCAAGCCCGGTGAAGGCAGTTACGTTAAAATAGACGAATACACTTACAGAGAAGATGCTGAAAAAGGAGATTACATTCGGCTTTTGAGGACAGTCAGCGATAAACCCGTAGCATCACTCGCTTTTCAGACAGTCTTCAGCATGAGACCAAAATCGTCATTCAATCGGCAGAAAAAAGCAGAAAGTCTATCAATTAAAGATCGTATTATTAGTTCAGTATCCATGTTTGAGGTCGGCGCAAGGTTCAATGAGGAGCAGGATAACGTATCAAAGGATTTTTATGTGCTGAAGGACTTGCAGACGGACAAAACAATATACGGACTTAAAAAATATTGGTATAGGACTCAGATCTCACCTATAAAAAAACTCTCATTAACAACAGATTGGGAAACCGGCAGGACACTTAACAGGCGATTGAATAGCCAGTCAAAGGATACAGAAACAGACAGATGGAAGGTAAGGCTTGAAAGCCCTTTAACAGACGTGATTTCCTGCGGTGGAGAGTTTGGTAAAGACGATATGACGGAAAAAATATCTTCAATCCCGTTAACGGGCAGTGATAATTTTTCAGTTATAGATGTTATATCGGATATATCCGAACGACAGAGGTCCCGTTCAATATTTATGAGTTTAAATCCGACAGGTATAATATCGAGAATGGAAATAAAGGGTTCTTATGAAACCGAGCGGGACGGTGACGTTCTCAGTGACGAAGTGCCGGTGCTTACTAAAACTATATCACTTGGCTCAGAAGCAAGTTTTAGTTTCATGGGAAAAGGAACGACTACCTTACAATACGATATAGCAAAAGGTACAAGTAGCGGTGAGTTACCATTTGCCAGATACGATTTTCATAATGGTATAAGCCACAAAATCAGGATTGAGACAAGCTACAGGGTGAGATGGTTCACTGACTTAACATTACAGGCGACGTACCGTGCTGAGATTGCTAAAGATTCAAAACCCGATCATCGCTTTGAAATGGAAGCGACTGCGGATTTTTGATTGGATATTCCTAATCCAGCGCCGTCTCTAACTCTCGCTGATGAACATTTTAAGCTCTGTTCAAGTAGATATAAGCGATTCTCATAAGTAGCATTGTGTTCTATCTTCCCGATCCAACGTAAGGCTTCTGATGCAACCTCTGGACTTACCTTTTCGCTAAGAATAAGATTAGATATGATTTCTATGGCAAGGACATCATATTTTTCAATTGCTGAAATCAATCCTTTCGAGAACCGACTTTCCATACCATCCTCAAAGAACTCATATTTTCCCGCTTTAAACAATCCCGCAATTTCTTCCTTGATATTCTCTATATCCGGTTGTAGAGCAATAGTGTTGTCATATTTAGTTTCTTCTATAATAGGTTGATTGGTAATAGCTTTTCTCATGGCAATCTCCATAATAAAACATAGTTTCCATTTGTGAGTGGTAGATAATGGAACCCATTGTTTCTGCATATAATGCTCCAAACAAATTATACCATATAAAACGCAAAATTCAAGTGAAAGTTTATTAAAACTGCAATACTATTGACATCTTCATATTTCTATCATATAATTGCCAAAAGCTTAAATAAGTGATCAGTAATGAGTAATCAGTGATCTGTAATTAGTATATAAAAATGATTACTGATCACTCATCACTGTTTACTGATCACTTCAAATGGAAGGAGGCAAAAATGAGTAATGAGATAGAATTGCGCTATGGTTGCAATCCACATCAAAAACCTGCAAGGATATACGTTAAAAGTGGAAATTTACCCCTTAGTGTCCGTAATGGAAGTCCGGGCTATATAAACGTTATGGATGCGCTTAACTCATGGCAACTCGTCAGAGAGTTAAAGCAAGTATTGGGTTTACCTGCGGCGGCATCTTTCAAGCACGTAAGTCCTGCCGGAGCCGCTGTTGCTGTGCCTTTGAGCGATGTTCTCAAGAGTTCATACTTCGCAAAAAACATTGAATTATCGCCCTTAGCCACAGCATACTCCCGTGCAAGAGGCGCTGATATGATGTCGTCTTACGGTGATTTTGCTGCACTCAGCGATAAGGTTGATGTATCCACAGCCCAATTAATAAGGCGTGAAGTTTCCGATGGAGTCATTGCCCCCGGGTACGATGACGACGCACTTGCAATACTCAAAGAGAAAAGGGATGGAAAGTATCTTATTCTGGAAATAGACAAAGACTACAATCCGCCAGAAATAGAGACTAAAGAGATATTTGGGATCACACTCGAACAGAGAAGAAATGACGTTGTGCCTGATTACAGTATATTGGAAAATATTGTTACTGAAAATAAAGAGATTCCAGATTGGGCAAAGCGTGATCTCATCGTCGCAACTATCGCAGTTAAGTATATACAGTCTAACTCCATCTGCTTTGCTTATGATGGTCAGGTGACAGGTGTAGGGGCAGGTCAGCAGTCGAGAGTACATTGTGTGCGTCTAGCCGCAATGAAGTCTGATATTTGGTATCTGCGACAGCATCCGAAAGTATTAGACCTTAAATTCAGACAAGGGATAAGCCGAACAGATAGAAACAACGCCATTGATAAATACTTGCTGGAAGACATAACAGAAGCCGAAAGAAAGGCATGGGTGACGTTTTTCGAGGAGGTTCCAGAGAAGCTGACCCCGCAAGAAAAGCGTGAATGGCTAAATACTTTGAATGGTGTATCGCTCAGTTCTGACGCCATGTTCCCATTCAGAGATAGTCTGGATCGAGCGGCACAAAGCGGTGTAAAATACGTCGTGCAGGCTGGAAGTTCCATCAGAGATGCTGAACTCATCCAAGCGGCGAATGAGTATGGAATGGTTATGGCTTTATCCAAGCTCAGGCTTTTCCATCATTAATAATATGTACTGCTGAAACTATGCTTCAGCAAATGCGCAAGTATGGCTTGCGCATTCTAAATATATCATACAGATAAATAAAATTCTTAAAATATTCTTGTTTCGTTTTGATCTTTTTGAGGAGAGAAGAGTTAACGTTTTATTCAGCGAACCTACTGCTCTTGATGTTTCATGGTTTTTGGTTCCTGGATTTTAAACCAGCGTTTACTGGAAATTAAAAGGGGGTAAAAGAATGGGAGAAAGCTCAAAACGCAGTGCTGGTAATATTTTTGTTACGTATGTTCTAATTCCTATAATCGTTGCTGTGGTCAGTGGTGTTACTGTATTTCTTGTGCAGAATTATTTTCATAATAAAGAAAGTCAAGAACAAAGTAATAGTGAAAAGAGTAAACAGACACGCGAGCTAGTCGAAGAAATTAGCTGGCGTGTTTCTGATATCCAGAGACAGGTTAATGATTCTCAGAATATATACCCAAGGCTATCAAACTTAGCATATACACAAATCGGGTATAGATTCAGCGGAGTTATTCCTCTGAAGCAAGAGTTTCAAAACGAGAAACTTGCAGGCCTGCTTTTGTCACTACGAAGTTTGAAACCAAAATCTGAAATTGAAAAAGTCATATCAGATATGAATGAACTGGAGCATATATTTTATTATGAGGGTAAGCAAATACCCAATGAGTATGATTTTGAATACGAAAATCGTTCAAAATTTGACGAACTCGTTGGACGACTCGGGAAAGATCTGGAAATTATTAAATCCATCAAATGACAATAATTTCAACTTTGCCCATTTTATTTAGTAGATATCAAGATATGACAGGTATCCATAGGCTTACCAGTTTCTCTTTGCTTGTCAATGCCTGCAGTTTCTGGATCAATATTAAGATGAGATAGGTTTGTCAATTAAATAAATATAACTTTTCAGACTTCGGTTGTAAGAATGGAATTTTTTAAAATGGTTTAAAATCCTATCCTTCTCCCTTTGAAAAAAGGCGATTAAATGGGATTTAAACCATTAAAATCATTAGGACAATCCAGCCGCTTTCCAGACTTTGATTAGCAGATCGCCAGTCAGCTTTGCCGCTTCCATTGGCTTCATTGTAGCGAGTTTAGCACTGAAAGGCTCAGGCGTAACAGGCGCTTCACATCCGATACTGTCTAAAACTTTCAGGAATCCCACCAGATCAATTACTCCCGTTTCAGCAGGCAATGCACGAACGTTATCTACCTGTTCATCTATCGGTATACCAGCAGGTGCATCGTTTATGTGTATATGCACAACCTGTTCAGGTTTCAGTTTCTTGAGTTCATCGAGAGTGCCATGTGAAGTGTACCAATGCCATGCGTCTAACAAGAGTCCCATATTACCCGTGCCAATGGCATCGCAAAGCTCTAACATGCCTCCCATAGTATAAACAAACTCATATTTCTTACCTTTACGCATTGTTGCTGGACCTATGAATTCAAGACCCAATGAGCAACCATATTTCGCCAAAACTTCGCCGATAGGCTTGAATTGTTTGGCGTGAAAATCAAAATTCTCTTTAAATGGTGTTTCGTCAGAGAATGGCAGTATCCACGTAGCAAGTCTTGTACATCCAAGTGCCTGACCAGCTTTCGCAAACCTTTCGAGATTCTCAAGACCCTTCTTATACTCGTCGCCAGCGGCGCGCCAGTTCATGGGCAACCCCCATGCTCCCATCTTTAGACCTTTATCTGCAAAAAGCTTTTTGACATAATCTGCTGATTTTTCTTCCATTAGTTTCGTAAGATGTCCAATATCAGCATCAAGTCCCTGAAAACCTGTCGCTTTCGCAAGATCCATACTTTCTTCAAACGATAACCCGCCTATTCCTAAAGCCCCTGGACTTAGACTTCTAAACATATTTTTTCTCCTTATTAATATTGAACAGGAATTTGAGCACGAATACACCTCTCGTTCCGCCGAGTAACGTTATGAGTAATGAGTAATCAGTTATGAGTAATGAGTAAAACAACATGATAGAAAATACTCATAACTCATTACACATCACTCATCACTTAATTCCTTTGTGATCTTAGTGACCTTTGTGTCTATTATAACTGAAAAAGTCGTATTACTAATCAAAAAACAATTTCGGAATTATTATAACATTATATTTTTTGTGTTTCCATTAAAATCTCTTATAGTTGGAATGAAATCATCTGGAGAAAGTGTTATTTAGACATATTAGCAAATTTCAGGAGTAAAGCATTTGCTTTGTGAATCATTCTGATATTATGATATTTCAAATAACTGGCAAATGCTCCGTTCCTACTCGAAAAATTATTGCTTTTAGAAATTAGTGGTTGTATAATAGTTTACAATTGATGATTGTAATTATTGATATTCATAACTTGCTTAAAATTGCTATCTCAATTTCAATAGTATCTGAAAATCGAAAAATTCCGATTTTCATTCATCTTAGGAGGTATCTTGAATATGGGGAAATCTGATGCTCTCACTGGAACTTCCAGTTTATCTGATCTCTATAGTGATCTTTTTACTCTCATACTTTATCTACGTGAGACCAGTGATTTCGGTGATCCTAAGGTACTGCACGACAAGATTGACGCCATGTTCAAGTCTGTCGAAAGTAAAGCAAAACAGTTAAATATACCCGATGATGACGTATTAAATGCAAGGTACGCTGTTTCGGCTCTTGTAGATGAAACTGTTTTGTATTCAAACTGGTCTTTAAGAAATGTCTGGCTTAACAATCCGCTTGTTGTAGAATACTTCAACGACTCATTAGCTGGAGAGAAGTTTTTCGATAGAGTAGAGCAGTTGAGAAACGATGACTCCAAACACAGTGTTCTCGAAGTTTATTATATGTGCCTTATGTTTGGTTTTGAGGGAAAATATAAGATATTAGGGTCTGATGAACTACGAACCTATATGAATGGCATCCGTGATATACTTGGTTTTAAGGGAACCGATAAACTATCACCACACGCAGAACCTAAGAAGATCACAATAAAAAAGAAAAGCATGATTCCAAGATGGGTCTTGTTTGCATCTTATGGATTGATTGCTCTTATTGCAATCGTTATATTCATCGTATTAAAAGTAAAAATGATCGGTTTAGCAAATGTCGTTGCTGATGGTATAGCGAAAATGTAATTTTTTTTATAAATTGCTCTGAAACTGTAAATAAAAGCTAATTAAAAAAGATTCGCTAAAATTAGCATAAATTAGTGGATAAAGCGTTATGGAGGGAAAGATGGACTGGAATAAGTTGCTAAAAAAGTTACCGGCAAAGTGGGTGCCCATAGCTATTTTACTGGTATGGGGTGCATTTTGGGGAATTGGTATCAAGCTGGGCTTTCATAGAAAACCCATGTTTACGTTTGCTATAATAGTTACAATTATAATACTTTTAGTCTGGATAGTGTTAATAATAATCGCTATAAGGAAACTTAAACAAGAAGAGAATGCAAAGCGAATGGCTGATGCCGCATCTGCCGGCTCAAGCAGAATCAAGAATCTTGAGGAAAAGCTATTATTTGCCATCAAGGCTTTGCGTGAGTCAAAAATCGGCAAAGACGTAGGGAAAGCAGACGCACAATACGCTGTCCCATGGTATATGCTCATCGGTCCGACAGGTTCAGGAAAGACTAGCCTTCTTACAAGATCAGGATTAGACTTTCGGCTTCGTGACCCATCAGCAAACGAATTGACTACGGGAACAACCAGAGACTGTAATTGGTTATTCGCTAATGAAGCTGTTGTTATGGATACCGCCGGACGATACGTCAGTCAAACGGACAAATCACTTGACAACGCTGAATGGCTTTCGCTGTTGGATCATTTGAAACGTCACCGCAGGATAAAACCATTGGATGGTCTTGTCGTGGCTATAGATATTAGTCGAATACTGTCAGCTAGAGAAGATGAAATTGAGCGTGAAGCTCAGAATATACGTGACCGATTGGATAGTATTGTCGGGCAATTGGGCGTTAATCTACCAGTGTATCTAGTCTTTACTAAGTGTGACATGATACAGGGATTCGCTGATTTCTTCAACAGTCTTAGCAAAGAGAACAGAGATCAGATATTTGGAAGTTCATTTACTGCTCAACAGCAGAATAATATAGTGACTGCCTTCAAAGAGGAATGGACGATTCTGTGTGATTCGCTAAGGTCTCAAGTCAACGTTATTTTGACGCCTGAAACTGAAAGACAACAGAGACGGGGTATTTATCTATTCCCGAAACAATTAGAGGTCTCATTCGGAAAAGTCAACCATTTTGTTTCAACGCTTTTCCGTCCAAGTACATATCTTGATCGTCCTGCGCTTCAAGGATTTTATCTAACCAGCGGTTTGCAGGAGGCATCGCCTGTTGACCTTGTGATGGGTGATATTGAGAAAAATTATAATATACGTATATCATCACCTGCGACATCAGCGCCGGAGTCAAGAAGCTTTTTTGTCAGAGATATGTTACTAAAGGCAGTTTTTCCATCGCAGGGCTTTGTAAACCCAACTGCAAAGGCACAGCGTAAGGCGTTGATGAGATGGTTAGTGCCGTTAGCTATTGAGTTCGTGGTACTTGGGCTTATAATCATGGGCATTGCCTTCTCATTCACAGGTAATGAAAACCTTTTAAGCAGGTCTGATACCGTAGCCAAGGGGGTAGCGGGAATGGGCGCAACTGTCATACCACCCGGCATGCTAAGCGATTTACAAAAGCAGATAAACGACCTGAGATCGTTCCACATCTTCCCATGGCGAGGACAGCGACACAAGGTAGCAAAAGCTCTGGAAAAAAGGTTTTTCATCGAGGTTCCATTTAAGGTAGTCAAAGACCCCGGTGGTAAAGAAAAACCAAAAGACCTTTACAATGTGATAATTTACGAAGAATCTCAACCGAATGAACAAGTCAAAACTGATAAAAGCGGAGAAGCAACTTTGAAGGCGTTTAAAGGTAACAACGTTTCTCAGGTTCGTATAGCATTAAATTATCAGGAAGCGGGATTTGGTATAGATCGGGCAAAGGTTGAGACAGACAAAGGGCAATCGGAATTGCTACTTTTTGAGCCTGTGCTTATGCTTGCCGCTGGAGAGAACTATCGCAAAGTATCTATCTCTTATGCAAAACTACGTGTTCTTACAGTTCAGGTATACGATGATAAAAAAAGTCCTATCCCGGGCGTTCCTGTATCAATCACGGACCCGACAATACCGACTCCATTTGCAAACTCGTTCTCTGACGATACAGGAGCTGCAAGGCTTGAGTTCCGTGCAAAAGATAACTCGGTGCTGAATGTTGACTTTGCTGAATCAGGCATCAGTTTCCCCGGTACAATGCAACTGAGAATTGACCCCGGGAAATATGACTATGCTCTTGAAGAAGCGATCAGAACTAAACCGCCTGTGTTCAACGTCGCAATTGAGTCTCCTTCAGATAATTTTACAACTAAGGAAGATACTATAACGGTAAAAGGTAAAATATCTGCGGTGTCAAAGAACGCATCTACGGAAGGTTTAACGGTTCAGGTAGGTAATCAACTCGTTCCTGTGCTTGCGGGTAATTTCAGCTTTGACTATCCCTTGAAAAATGGAAAGAATGAGATAGGGATCACCGTTATGAGTTCATCCGGTCAACTGTTGAGTCAAACAATGGTGAAGAAAGGAGTTAAAGCGGTAGCAGCAGCGGGTGGAGGAGGGGTTGCCACAACCGGAACAGGTGGAACAACCCAGCAAGGAACGTCTCAAACAAACAATACACAGCAAGTTGTGGTTCCAACAAGCAATCAAACGTCAAATACCAACACACAGGGAACGAATGTACCAGCAAAACCACAGGTTGCTAAAATAGAGATCAACCCACCGACTGTTAAAATGAAACCCGGTGAGCAGAAAGTTTTCACAGCGATTGCTTACGATAGCTCTAACAATCCAATACCCAATGTGGACTTAACGTGGAGTGTGGCAGGCGATGTAGGACAAATAGACCGTTCAGGTGCTTTCACAGCAAGAAAATCTGGTTCTGGTCAGGTTACTGTTGCCTCCGGAAACGCAAAAGATTCTTCCGCAGTCACAATTGGCGAAGCAATGTGGAAGATCATATCCACTCAAAACAAAGACCTTAAACATATATCTTTTGTGGATAATAATACCGGGTGGGCTGTTGGATACCCGATGCTTATTGCTAAAACTACTGACGGCGGACAAAGCTGGCAATATCAGATTGATGGCTCATCAGGGAATGTAACCCTGGGCGATGGAACAACTTTCGGTGCAGACAAACTGAAAGCGGCATTGAAATCCGTCTGTTTCATCGGTACTGCGGATAAGGCTATGGGATGGGCTGTCGGTGAGAAAGGTATAATACTCTACTCCCCTGATGGAACAAAATGGGTTTCCCAAACCAGTTACATTGATGAAACACTGGAAGGTGTATATTTCGTAGATGCTAACAAAGGATGGGCTGTCGGCAGAAATGGCACGATCCTAATTACCAACAACGGCGGCGCTAAGTGGAATAAACAGGCATACAGGGATAATACAGCATTCTATGGTGTGTTCTTCCTTGATCCAAGCAAGGGGTGGATAATTGGTCAGAACGGCACGATCCTCACCACAACCAACGGCGGTTCTCAATGGTCTATACAGATGGACCCAAAATTAAAGAGCTACCTCAGAGACGTGTTCTTTATCAGTCCGTCTAAGGGCTGGCTAGTGGGAACAGAGGGACTTATCATGTCTACCACAAATGGTGGAAACTCATGGTCTGTTCAGACGAGTAAGACGATCAACAACCTGTTTGGTATTCGCTTCACAAATGAAAACGAGGGTTGGGCAGTTGGCGAAGGTGGTTTGATTCTGCGTACGTCTGATGGTGGAAAGAACTGGACCGAGACACGAGTCGGCGCACAGAATTTTCTTGGAATATCAGGAACTAACGCTGGTGGTGTATGGGCTATCGGCGCAAGAGGAACAATCGCATCATTTACTTTCTAGTTACCTGATGGGTACATAATTATTTGGAAATTCAGATGATTATATATCGTAGAGGCACGTTGCAACGTGCCTTTACAAATCTTTATAATGCACCATAATTTATGGAATATGGTATTATGTTGGGTTTCGTTCCTCAACCCAACCTACTTTTGAGATTCATAAGTTAAATAATTAATCTGGTTGACCACTAGAAATTTGCTCGATAAAGTTCCAGGCGCAAAGGTACGTTGTTACCACGCTTTGCAAGCAGAGAATTTATACCTATCAAAGCCATCTTTGATGAAACGTCAAACAAGGGTGATGACTCCATAGTTTCAGCCTTTTCTTGCAACTGTTTTGACATATTCCGTGTCAGTATGGTTGTTGTAAAAGTTCCTATCGGTGTGCCTATAATACCGCCTATTGTAAGTTCTCTCCAACTATCCGCCCCAAAGAGATACGCACACCCTCTGCCGAATAAGTCACCCAGTATAGTTCCAAGTATGATAAGCGAACTTCGCCCATGCTCGTAATCACCATTTCCTGTAAGCAGACATCCCATTGTAATGCCTAATGGCAGACCGAAGGTCATTGATGATATATAAGGTCTGGTCTTTTTGGGATCGTCAAGAAGGACAAAACTATAACCGTAATATACCCCCATACAAGAACCAAGTTCGATTAGTCTGGATCGTCCCTTGCTGATTTTTGTATGTTGAGTGATCTCATTGAACGCCAAAGCACCGGCTGGTATACCAAGCATTGCAGAACCGGCGTATATTCTCACTTGATCTTTATCATCCATATCCTCAATATTGACGATATAAGGTATTGCAAGCCCATACAACCCTCCGACAATACTACCAAAAGAGATTAGTTCTGCACCACCTTCGCCCATGTTAGTGCGTTTTGCCAGTTTGTAACCAAAATACGCGCCTAAAGGTGTCGTAAGCATAGAAGTGCCGATATAGGGTTTTACGCTATCAGCGTTGAACACTGCGGGCAACGCAATACCATATAGAGTGCCAACCAATGAACCTGCCTGTATTGTCTTTGACACAACAGGCCCTTGATTGTAATTCTTTGTAAGCAGAAGCGACAACGCAAACCCGCCGAACATAGAAACCATCTCGGACCCAACGTAGACCTTGCCATCTGAATTGTCATTAATCAGATAAGGTATTCCCCAGCCATATAGCCCGCCTGAATAGGCAGTTGCAGTAAGAACAAGCGGTATACGCCCTTTCATCATGTCTTTTGTCTCAGATTTCTTCACATCCATCTGATCACATAAAGTAGAATATATAAGTAAAATATTGATCAATAAACTTATGACAAATATATGCTTTATCATATCTCCAACACCTCTTTTAGTTAGAAAAAAGATTCATTATTTTTGCCATTCTAAGCAAAGTGAAGAATCTTCTAATAAATTATACTACAATTCCCAAAATCTACAATATACTTTTTTGCTTCTAAATTTACAAAAAAACCTAGACAATATTAAATAGTCACGATAAACTATTAGTACCAATTACAAAGAAATCAGATAGTAATCAAAAAAATAGACTGTTTAGTTTAATTCAGAAGTCAAAGGAATATATAAAGGAGAAACGATGAAAGCTGATGAATTGCGAGAGAAGCTTATGCAATGTCTTGGTGGACCCTGGATAGAGCCATGTAACTTGAATTCAGTGGTCCGTAATACCACCAAGATGGACGGATACCGAATCGAATCTCTAACCTACGAAGTCGAGTTGGGCGATCGAGTTCCGGCTTTGCTACTGGTGCCAGATGGGGTTGATGCTGATCACCCGGCGCCTGCTGTCGCAGTTTGGCATCAGCATAACGGTCAGTGGCATATTGGCAAAAGCGAACCAGGCGGGTTAGCAGGAGACCCAATGCACCACACTGGTGTTGCGTTAGCCAAAGAAGGCTACGTTGTGCTTTGTCCTGATGCTCTATGCTTTGAAGAACGGCAGAGCAAATACCTTGATGGCGGCAATTTCGAACGCTTTGAGTTCCTACGCTATGTAGTATCAGGCAAATGTATGGCATGGAAGAATATACTCGACATGCGGCGTGCTGTTGATTATCTCTATTCACGACCAGAAGTCCGATCTGACAGAATTGGATGTTACGGACATTCGATGGGGTCTACTCATACATGGTTAGTCGGACCATGGGAACCACGATTGATCTGTCTTGTGGGAAACTGCTGTCTTCCAACGTACTCTGCCATTCATCGCACACATTTATTACATTGTTTCCCTAACTTTATACCCGGTTGGTTCCAATACGGTGATACTCCAGATATAGCTGGATTAATCGCACCTCGTGCATTGCATCTAAATTTCGGGGAACTTGACAGTGGCAGTCCAATTCAGGAGGTACGGGAAGGCATCAAAACTATAACTCAGGCATATAAAAATGCTGGCGCAGAAGATCAGTTCAGTTGGTATATCGAAGATGGTTCAGGCCATGTACTATCTCAAGAAATGTGGCGCCGTACCAAAGATTGGTTCAACAGTCATCTTACATTATAATCGTTAAGAGCAAAAGCTGGCATATTTATTGCAAATGAAAATAATGATCTTTTAGTAATGAAAACCCAAAGGGGATTTTCTGATCCGATGCAATGGGTATTCACACAAATTCCTTCCGATAAATGCCTCTATGGCGGGTATTATCAGCGAAAGAAGCACAGTTTGTTAATTGCACGGATAAATGTAAAGAAATTATCTATGAAGGATCCCCTCATAGTCATTATGTTATTCCTATCATGTCGGCTGATACAATATTCGGATTGATAGGACTGCTTTTGGAACGGAACTATATACGAGATGAAAGAGAGGAGCAGTTATTTGCTGTGATTGCCAACATACTTGCCAGCGTTATCAAACGCAAGCAGATAGAGGCAGATTTAGAGGAGGAAAAAGCATTGCTTGACAAGCGTGTTGAGGAGAGAAAATCGGAATTAAGCTCTGCCAATACTGAATTGAATAGGGCAAATCGGCTTAAAGATGAGTTTCTGGCAAGTATGAGCCATGAATTACGTACACCTATAAGCGGGATCCTCGGCATGTGTGAGGTATTAACCAGCAAGGTGTATGGTGACTTAAACAATAAGCAACTTGCATCCTTGCGAAGTATCGAGGAGAGCGGGCACCATCTTCTTGCTTTAATCAACGATATACTTGACGTTTCTAAGATTTCGGTCGGTCAACTTCAACTGGATTTAACTCCCGTTTCCATAAGGCACGTCTGTGAAGCTAGTTTAGGATTCATTGAACGTGATGCTCAGAAAAAGCATCTTCGTGTATCAACTCTTTACGATAGCGCAGTTACAGCAATAATAGCAGATGAACGGCGACTGAAGCAGATTCTGGTAAACCTTCTTAACAACGCTGTTAAATTTTCTAATGAAAATGGGTCTGTCGGCTTAGAAGTTATCGGGGATCCAGAGAGCAAAATGGTGAATTTTACTGTCTGGGATACTGGTATAGGGATACCAAAGGATCAAATATCCCTTTTATTCCAACCATTTGTTCAGTTGGATAGTAGCCTTTCACGACGATATTCAGGCACGGGATTGGGATTAGTGCTTGCACGCCGTCTGATAGAAGCACATGATGGAAGCATTTCAGTGGAAAGCGAACCCGGAAAAGGAAGCCGATTTACTTTTACGCTACCATGGAAACAGGGGTGTGAAGTCGTTGAGACTTTTGATGATAGGAAATTTAAAAAATATAGAATAGCTGAAATAAAAAGAGCGTTGCTTATAGAAGATGATAATAAAGTTGCAGAGCAGATTGCAAGGTATTTATCAGAAATTGGTACTGAATGTATTGTTCACCCAAAAGGAGAAGACGCAGTAGAAAAGGCGGAATCGTATAAGCCAGATCTGATGATTCTGGATATTATGTTACCAGATATAACTGGTTGGGATGTTTTGGCTCAACTTAAATCGAATATTTACACGAGAGATATTCCTGTTTTAATTGTATCGGTTGTAGATGAACGAACTCATGGTATGAGCCTCGGGGCATCAGAGTATATAGTTAAGCCTATATCCAGAGAACAATTGCTGGAGACTTTGCAGAAAATCCAGCCTTTAGAAACAAATGAATCGAAAGTGCCGATTATTATGACTAAAGGAGGGAAACAGTCATTGGTTCTGCTAGTAGATGATAACGAGATCGGCATAAAGTCTGTCTCGGCTTATTTATTAGCCAGCGGTTGTCAGGTTGCTGTTGCAAGAAATGGTGAGGAATCCATTCAGATGGCAAAAGAAATGATTCCAGATATAATTCTAATGGATATTCAGATGCCTGGTATAGATGGATTGGAGGCTATTCGTCTTATTCGTGCTGAATCTAATTTAGCCGATACTCCTATAATAGCTTTGACGGCATTGGCTATGCCCGGTGATCGAGAAATATGCATAAATGCAGGAGCGGATGAGTATGTAAGCAAGCCAATTAGTTTAAGTAGTTTGGCTAAAATAATTGAAGCACAACTAAACCAAAAATCATCGTAAAAGGATTTTTATTATGAATCAGAATAATGCTATTCTCATCGTAGATGATGAAAAGATTGGGAGAGATGTGTTAAGGGGATTATTGATTAATCAGGGTTATGATTTATATTTTGCTACTGACGGTATTGAAGCATTAGAAAAAGCGAGGGAACTTACTCCTGATTTAATCCTTCTGGATGTAATGATGCCGAGGATGAATGGTTTTGAGGTTTGTCAGAATTTACGAAATGACCCAATACTAGCTGATGTACCTGTCATAATGATTACAGCTTGGGATGATCCAAAGGCACTTTTACAGGGAATAGAAGCAGGAGCTGACGATTTTCTGCATAAAACAAATTTTGTTGGCATAGAATTACAGGCGCGCGTTCGAACAATATTGCGTTTGAACCGTTATCGCCGATTTCTCAAGATAAGCAGAGAATTGGAGAGCAGAATTGCTCAATTATCTGCACTGTATGATATATCAAAAACTCTCAACTCTGATGCCGAACTAGATGCGATTCTGACGTTTGTAAATCAGAAAGTTAAGGAATTGATGAATGTAGAGTTTGCCTTGATCCTGTTCCATGATAAGGAGAAAATGAAATTTTATTTGCCATTGCTTCCATTGGAACCAGAAGAATCAGCATTTTGTTCTGATCAATCTCGGTTTTCAATTGCTTCATACATAGCGGAATGGGTATTTCGTGAAGGCAGTCCTGCTTTGATTCAAGACCTTAGAACAGACAAAAGGTTTAGTAAATATCTTGATGAAACTAGCAATAAATCTGAAACATCTATTATAAGTTCTATACTATGTATTCCATTACAAAGTAAAAAGCATATCTTTGGTGTTATTGAAATAATCAACAAAAAAGATGGCGAATTCACAGAAGATGATAAGCAAATGTTAGAGACTGTATCAGATAATGTAGCAATATATATAGAAAGGAATAATTTATACCAGAATTTGCAGAAAGCAGATATGCTTCTAAGGCGCCAGAACGCTACACTAAGGCTTTCTATAAAGCAGAAATACAGATTTGACAACATCATTGGCAGTAGTAACGAGATATTGGAAATACTCAAAAAGGCAGAACAGGTAGCATTTACCGATTCCACTGTTTTGATATATGGAGAGACGGGCACCGGTAAAGAATTACTTGCTCAATCCATTCATCAGCTTAGTCCTAGATCACATAAAAGCTTTGTTACCATAAACTGCGGTGCAATTCCCAAAGAGCTTTTAGAGAGTGAGTTATTTGGTCACGAAAAAGGGTCATTTACCGGGGCAATAAAACGGCGAGTTGGCCGTTTTGAAGAAGCTAACGGTGGAACGCTGTTTCTGGATGAAATAGGCGATATGCCTCTGGAACTCCAGGTACGCCTGCTTCGTGTTCTTCAGGAGGGAATTATACAGCGTTTGGGTGGTAATGATAACATTAACGTGGACGTAAGGGTTATTGCGGCTACGCATAGGAATCTAGCCGAATTAGTCGCACAAAAAATGTTCCGTGACGATCTATATTATAGGCTGAAGGTATTTGAACTTACAATTCCCCCATTGCGTGAACGTAAAAACGACATTCCATTACTTATCAACCATTTCATCACCTATTATAATGAGAAATTGGGAAAGCAAGTTACTAACGTTGATGACTTTGCAATGGAAATTCTTAATAACCATGAGTATCCCGGAAATATCCGAGAGTTACAGCATATCATCGAAAGTACCATGATTTTATGTAAAGGAAACGTAATCACCTCTGATGCGATTCCAAAAGAGCTAAGGACGTCGGATACATTAGATAAGAATACGATGCCGTCCATGGAAGACATACCTGTTCCCAAAAACAAAGAGGAATTGCGATTAGCAAGAATTAAAGCTCAGGAAAAAATTGAGCGTTTGTTCCTGATGAATCTACTTTCTGTCACTCATGGCAATGTAGCTGAAGCCGCCAGAAAGTCAGGGATGAACCGTTCTTGGTTAACAGAGATGATCAGCAAACACGGATTGGATTCAGATCAATACAGAGATGTTGGCTGATTACCAACAGTGTTGTGTATAACCGACGTCACTTTTACTTATAGAGCCATTATTAGAATCCGAATACCAATGAATCCAAGACCAATCGCCAACCCCCATATAATCTATCCTCCGTGAATACGCTTGGATAGTCTTGCTCTGAGCTGCGCCCTAATAAGCACACCAATGCCTAACAAACTCGAAATATAACCTACAAAAAAGCTTAATTCAACTGCAACTGAATATATGATAACACCATTCTAATTTTTCTAATTTTAATGTCAAAGGATTTAAAATTTTTATGATTTTTTTGTTTATTAGAATTTATGGTATGTTCATTGCTTTAATAAGTTGGTAAAAGATTGCCAAAAGTTTAGTAACTTTAAGAAATACATTATACAGAACTGAAAACTACTTACAAATGGAGCTGATGAAAATGATAGTAGAAACAGTAAAACCAAATCCAAGCCAAATAAATAAATATGTTTTATTTTCATCTGAGCAAGAGGAGATGATATATAAAAAGGCTTCGGATAACATATCATCTAAAGAGAGTTTGATAAAGACATATATAGATCTAGTAGCGAAGATGGCTCATTGGTATGCTCTGGAGAATGGTAAATCATTCGCACAAATGTTGAAAATAGGTGAAATGGCAGTCATAAAAGCAATCGAGAGATTTAATAATTCAATGCAGATAGGATTTGCTAATTACGTAAGTCACGAAATCCTAAAAGCAATGATGGAAGAATCAAGAAGCTAACGATCAGTGTTGATTATTAGCCAACAGTGTTGTGTGTTACCAAGCACCATATCTTAATAACTATCGTTATAAAAGTAAGTTCCATATAAATGATGTATGAATTCTCTGGTTTTTATCAGATTTTTTAGTGACATGATCATTGCTTTTGAAAAGTTGATGGTAAATGACAAAAAAGTAATAGACTAGAAATGGAGGTTTAATGTTATGTCGTATATGCTTGTTCGACACAAAGTTGAAGACTATTCTAAATGGAAGCCTATTTTTGATGAACATGGCGCTGTTCGTAAGACTGCCGGTTGTAAGGGAGGAATTGTATTTCGTAACTCAGATGCACCTAACGAGGTTATAATCTTATTCAAGTGGGATAATAAAGAAAACGCTCGTAAGTTTAGCGAAGCCGCTGATTTACGTGAGACAATGCAAAAAGCTGGCGTCATTGATAAGCCTGACATATATTTTCTCGATGAGGCTGATATAACGTTCGTATGATACCATTTTCCATAAATAACAGTGCGTTAGATAGAAGAATAAACACAAAGACACTAAGACTCAAAGAACACTAAGTTGAACATTAATCTTTTTTCCTTCGTGATCTTTGTGGCTTAGTGTTTACATAAAAAAATAATGCATTATGATTTTTGGAAATTGGTATAAACATGCTTCTATGCTATTATTATAGGAAAGGAAATCGCTATGAAACGTAAGTTTATAACTTCCGCGTCTCTTATCTTCTTTATCATACTCGCAATGTCTATTACTGCTTTTGTATCCAGCCAAGTGGGACAAAATCAATACACACAGGAACAAATCGCTCGAGGACAATATCTGGTGATGAATGTTTCATTATGCTGGGAATGCCATACACCTTTTGGTCCAAACGGACCAGATTTTAGCCGTTTGCTTGCGGGTGGACGAGAATTCATACCGGGGGCATTATGGACACCCAATCTTACCCCTGATCCAGATACCGGCATCGGTAAATGGACAGATGAACAAATTGCAAAAGCCATCAGGCAGGGAGTCGGACATTATGAAAATGGTTCCAACGGTGAACCACTATTCCCGATCATGCCCTACTATGTATTCGCAAACATGACACCAGAGGATACCACATCTATAATCGCATTTTTGAGAATGGGCGTCAAACCTGTAAACAACATGGTTCCTATGCGTGCTCCCTATCTTATACCCTCCGAACCAGCTAAACTCTTGGACTATTCAAGCCTACCCGGCGATAACAGCGACCCGGGAAAATATCTAACCTCAGCCGCAGGTGTCTGCATAGATTGTCACACACCTCGCATACAAAATCAAGGTCCACCGAACCCAGCCGCACTTGATCCCTCGCTATATTTTGCCGGCGGTGAGGACTTCGATGTTAACGGGATCACGGTTTACTCAGAGAATATTACTTCTGATAAAGACACAGGGATTGGAAAATGGACGTCACAAGAGATAATGACAGCTATACAAAAAGGTATAGACCCTGAAGGAGCGCCTTCATGCCCGCCAATGGACAAATTTAATGGATTGACGGATAAAGATGCCAATGATGTTGTTAATTTCGTCCAAAAGCTTCCTCCTATAAACCATTTCGTAGAGACATGCAAAACATTCTTTATGTCTCTGGCGCCAAGACTAAACATGATCTCATTACCGTTGATGCCCTTTACACCATATACAGCCCGTTCTTTTGCTGAAGAGCTATCATCAACAATAGTGATTAAGTATGATGATAGTCGGGGACAATTTGTCGGATTCACAACATCCGCCCCCGGCGACGGTTTTATGATAGAAGGTGGCAAGGGATATATCGTAAATGTTCCAAGTGCTAAAACAGTCGTTTTTACAGGAGGGGCATGGACAAATGAGCCTGCTAGTGCTGCGCCGTCAAAAACTGACAGCGATAAGGCATGGGCTTTTGTTGTTAATGGATTAGTGGCTGACAGCGACATGATGAAAGTTAGAGATGGCGGCTATACCGTAAAAGTGAAAAACCTACGAACAGGTGCTAATTTTGCTGAAAATGTAGATGCTAATGGATATTTCGCCGCCGCTAGCGCCGATCTAAACCGTAGGGCAATCATAGAAGTCAACGATAACCTAGAGATCGTTGTACTCGACAGCAAAGGTAGTATAGTATCAGGACCATACATTCATTCAGTAATTCTGGACGAAATTCAGGATGCCTACATGAACGTTCATCTAAAGCTAGGTAGCATTATTCCGTCTCACTCATCGTTACTTCAAAACTATCCAAATCCATTCAATCCTGTGACGTGGATACCTTATAGTTTGAAGGATAGTTCAGATTTTGTGAACATAAAGATATACAATTCTAGTGGCCAATTGATTAGGACATTAGACTTAGGGCGCAGGGACGCAGGCGTATACGCATCTCAATCAAAAGCGGCATACTGGGATGGTAAAAATGAAGTTGGTGAGGAAGTAGCAAGTGGAACATACTTCTACAGTATAAAAGCTGGAGATTTCTCTGCTATCAGGAAGATGCTTGTTAAAAAGTAGGAATATGAATCGTATGGGTGAAGCATTTTCATATTAATATAAATTGGCTATAAACCTTGATTTAGCTGAAAATACTTCACCTCAACGATAAACTCCATTTCTAACGATTACATAAAGGTGAATAGCTATGGCTAAACATAAAAGTGTTTCATTATGGACTTTTTTGCTTATCGCAGGGGTCATACTCATAGGTTTTAGTTCATCCAACAGCTTATTTGCTGAAGTGTTAGAGTACAAAGCATATCTTACTGGCATAGATACAGGAGTAAATACTCAAGCTTTTGGTGTAGCTGAATATCTTCTCAATAATGATCTTAAGCAGATGGATTATAAGATCACTTTATTCAACATCAATGATGTCACTTCAGCGACTATCAATATGGCGCCCAAAGGTCAAGATGGTCCGATTATTGTTAATCTATATCCTTTCAAGACATTGCCGTCTGTCTCTCCAGATGAATTCCATAGAGTTCTTATCAAAAACACTATTGACTGGGATCCTTTAGACCCATCCATCCCATATACATGGGAGGATTTTATAGATTTGGTAAATTCTTATAAGATATACACCAATATACAAACTAAGGACGATAAGTTAGGTTTTATCCGAGGGCAAATTGTCCCTGTAGCCACACCAACCAAGTTTAATGTTACAATTGAAAATATCTCTAATGCGTATCAATATCCAGCGAGTGGTATCTTTAGTGCAGCAATACCGGGTTCGATTGGACCGGGTGGGATATTTGTATTCGATTTTGATGCTCCTCCCGGATCAAAACTTTCATTTGCGACTACGTATTCGCAATCCAATGGTCTGTTCTATGCCCCTGACGAAAAAGGCATTCCATTATATGACGCAAACGGGAATCCTAACAGTGGGGATATAACCTCTCAGGTCGTTTTCTGGGACGCAGGCACTAAAAAGCATGTTCCTGTCCAGCTTTTCGAGGATGTTGGTAACGAACCTAAAATCCTAGACTCCATGCGAATTACGCTTCTAAATATATCTTTAAGTAGGTTTGGCTTGACTATTGAGAATATATCGAAAAAACCTACTTATTCAATAACTCCTGGTGTTTGGGTAGTGCATACTGACGATGCCCCGCTGTTTAAGTCAGGTGCCAATGATTATGGTGATGGACTTAAAGAACTTGCTGAAAATGGCGATCCATCAAAGTTAGGTGCTTCACTTGCAAGTAAAACAGGTATCCCTTTGTTTTTATCTCCCGGCTTCTGGGTAGTAACGCATTATGATGATCCATTGTTTACCGTAGGTACGCTTGATAGAGGACAAGGACTAAAGCAACTCGCTGAGGATGGCAATCCTTTCATTTTGGGTGAACCGTTTAGTTTATATAATGCCTTTGTGAAATCCGATGTTATATCAAGTGGTTTCCTTAATGGGCCAAAACCGGGTCCAATTGGACCCGGGGAAAAATCTGAATTCAGCTTTGAGGCTGTTCCCGGTCAAAGACTCTCGTTTGTAACTATGGATGAACAATCCAATGATATGTTCTACGCCATAGTCAATGATCCATTGTTTACTGTAATCGGTAAGCCATTTCCAGTTAAGGGGAACATAACCTCTCTGCTCTTCCTCTATGACGCAGGCACTGAAGTAAATCAGGAACCTGGCTTTGGTCCAGATCAAGCACTACGTCAAGGAGGACCAAATATCGGAACTAAAGAGCAAGTTCCTATTCAGTTTATTATGGATGTTAATGATGGCTTTACATATCCTGATATATCAAAATCCATTCGAGTCACAATTACACCGCTTGCAAAGCAAGCATTCATTATAACGGCTTTAGCCGGCTCAAATGGCAGTATTACTCCTTCAGGGACAATAACTGTGAATAATGGAGCAGACCAGAAATTCACTATAACCGCAGACGCTAACTGTCACGTGACAGATGTAGTTGTGGATGGAGTATCTGTGGGGGCAGTGACATCATACACTTTCAATAATGTAACAGATGACCATATTATAACAGCATCGTTTGGCAAACAGGCTTTCACCATAACAGCTTCAGCAGGACCAAATGGCAGTATCACTCCTTCAGGAGCGATGACTTTAGATAGTGGATCAAATCAAACGTTCACCATAAAGGCAGATGCCAATTATCATGTGGCTGACTTGCTGGTTGATGGAAAATCGGTAGGTGCATTAAGTAGTTATACTTTCAATAATATAGTAGCTAATCACACTATAAGCGTGACTTTTGAGCAAAATGTACACCCAACTAACACGATTGCATCCACAGCAGGAGAAAATGGCAGTATATCTCCATCCGGTTCGGTGACTGTTGATAGCGGGACAAGCCAAAAATTCACGATAACACCCTCCG
>Ga0315282_10000899_pt1 | contig 58310 bp, 70 predicted proteins | sample YL17G07_20_MG_FD_203693 | JGI IMG/M metagenome (GOLD analysis project Ga0315282, IMG submission 203693) | Sediment microbial communities from Yellowstone Lake, YNP, Wyoming, USA - YL17G07_20 | ecosystem: Environmental > Aquatic > Freshwater > Lake > Sediment | place: USA: Wyoming | collected...
CATGACTAACAAAATAGTTGGCATAGACTTAGGGCTGATAGACATAGCCTATGATAGCGACGGGAATAAAGTAACCAACCCCAAACATCTGAAAGAGAAAGATAAGCGATTGAAGCATCTGCAAAGGCTGATGTCTAACAAAATAAAGAGAAGCAACAACAGGGATAGATTTAGAATTATGTTAGCCAGGCAGTATGAAAAGCTGACAAACTCTAGAGATGACTTCCTGCATAAGCTATCAAATCATTATGTTAAGTGTTATGATGTTATAGCTATGGAGGATTTGAAGATAGCAAACATGGCTAAAGGATACTATTCAAAAAGCATATTAGACGCTTGCTGGGGAAAACTCAGGCAGTTCATATCTTATAAGGCTGAAAGCGCCGATAAGATAATGATGCTTGTAAACCCTACAGGAACAAGCCAAAGATGCAGCCAATGCGGAGAGATAGTTCAAAAAGGATTAGGAGAAAGGATACATTCTTGTCGTAAGTGTGGGTTTATAGTGCCAAGAGACTACAATTCTGCATTGGAGATAAAAAGATTATGCTTAGAGAGAATTAGGCAGGAACTGCCTGAATACAAGCATTTGGAGATGGAAGCTCTACCAATAAGGCAACTTCTATCAGTGAAGAATGAAGCCCCTTGCGAAAGCTAGGGGTAGTTCACTATTCGGAATAATAAGTGTAACATTATTTAAAAAAATCATAAAATGAAAATAATATACAATAAAATATTTTTAGAGCATGACACAGGAATGCACCCTGAAAACAGGAAAAGATTGGAGTCTTTGGGAGACCTTAAGGAAACAGAGGTTGAAAATGGGGAAAAATACCTGGAGTTAGTTCATACCAAGGTTTATGTGAGCATGGTTAAGGAAGCCTGTCAATTGGGAGGTCATTTGGATCCGGACACCCCTGTTTCAAAGAGGACTTATGAGGCTGCAGTATACGCAGTAGGGGCAACTGTCATGGCTTCCCAGAAAAATGATTTCGCAATGGTAAGGCCTCCTGGCCATCATGCATATCCAGATCATTCAAGCGGTTTCTGTATATTTAACAATATAGCAATTGCTACGCAGAAGCTTGTCAATGAAGGCAAAAGAATTTTTATATTCGATTTTGATGGGCATCTGGGAGATGGGACAGTAAAAATTTTTTATAATACTGACAAGGTCCTTTATTGGTCGCTGCATCAGTCACCTGCCTTTCCAGGAGGAGGCACTGAGGACGAGATAGGGGCCAACAAAGGCAAAGGTTATACGATAAATGTCCCATTGCCTGCTGGAAGTGGAGATGACATTTATATGGATGCTGTCAACAGGCTAATGCCGATTGCAAAGCAATTTAAGCCAGATATCGTAGGGGTGTCAGCAGGATTTGATGGACATAAGGATGATCTATTACTTGATCTGAAATTAAGCACCAATCTCTATTATAAACTAGGTAAATTATTGGGCAGTAATTTTAAAAATATATTTGCAACATTGGAGGGAGGTTACAATATAAAGGTGTTTCCTCTGTGTGTCTATAACTTTATTGACGGAATCAATGATAAGCCGATTCGTTTTAAAGAGAGGGCAACTGACTCAATGATACAGGTTAGAGATGAATATGAGGCAAGAATATTAAGGTTGGAAAAGAACCTTTCTGAAATTTGGAGGATAAGATGACTACAGAAAAACTTGATAAGATATTTAACCCAAAGACTATAGCAGTTATTGGTGCTACAAATAACAAAGGCCATGTAGGTTACGCTATAATGAAGAATCTTCTTGCAAGCGGATTTGATGGGATAGTCTATCCGATAAATCCCAAGAGGTCAAGCATACTGGGGGTTAAGGCATACTCTTCTATCTCTAAAACCCCTGATAAGATTGATCTTGCTGTCATATCAACACCTGCACCAACAGTTCCTGCTATTGTTGCAGAATGCGGAATGTCTGGTGTTCATGGAATCATTATAATATCAGCAGGATTCAAAGAGAGTGGGAAAGAAGGGGAAAAGATGTGTGATGAGATCCTCAGCACAGCCAAACAGTACGGGATGAGGATTATAGGCCCGAATTGCCTTGGTTTCCTGAGGCCAAAAAACAATCTAAATGTTAGCTTTGCCAATAAGATGGCATTGCCAGGTAAGATTGCGTTCATCTCTCAAAGTGGGGCATTGGGAACCGCTGTACTTGATTGGGCAGTTAACCAAAATGTAGGTTTCAGCTATTTCGTTTCCATAGGCTCAATGATAGATGTTGGTTTTGCTGATCTGATAGACTATTTTGGTAATGACCCGGATACATCCAGCATACTGATATACATGGAATCATTGTCAAATGCAAGAAATTTCTTAAGCGCGGCAAGGGCATTTGCAAGGACCAAACCTATAATCATATTAAAGGTCGGAAAAAGTTCAGAGGGAGCAAAAGCTGCCATGTCTCACACAGGCAGTCTGACAGGAAATGACGCCGTTTTTGATGCAGCTTTTAAAAGAGCAGGAGTTATTAGAGTTAACACAATCGGCCAGTTATTTGACTGCGCCGAAACTTTAGCAATGCAGCCCAGGCCTTTAGGTGATAGGTTGGCAATTGTAACAAATGCTGGAGGTCCAGGGGTTATTGCAACAGACGCATTAATATCACTAAAAGGACATCTTGCAACACTTTCTCCTGCAACCATACAAAAGCTTGATGCAATTCTCCCGCCAGCATGGAGCAGGTCCAATCCAGTGGATGTTTTGGGAGATGCCGACCCTGAAAGGTATAAACAGGCAATTCAGTTATGTTTTGCCGATCAGGGTGTTGATGGTGTATTGGTTATTTTAACTCCGCAGGCAATGACGGATGCTGCTGCAATTGCCAAGGAGATTGTTGGATTGTCCAGTAAATATCGCAAGACTGTCCTGGCGTGCTGGATGGGCGAGGATGATGTAAAAGATGGAAGAGAGATATTGGAAAAGGGCAACATTCCAGTCTATAGAATTCCTGAAGAGGGTGTAGAATGTTTTATGGAGATGTGCAATTATTCCAAGAATCTGCAGCTGTTATATGAAACACCTGCAACAATCCCGCATGCATTCAGTCCAAAAACAAATGATAATAAGAAGTTACTGGATAAGCTAATTAAAGAAGGGAGATTTATATTAACTGAATCAGAGGCAAAGCAGTTTCTGGCTAACTATGAGATACCCATAGCAGAGAGCAACACTGCTAAAACCCCTAAAGAGGCAGCAGCAATCGCCTCAAAAATCGGCTTCCCGGTAGTTATGAAAATACTTTCACCAGACATACTTCATAAGACAGATGTAGGGGGCGTAAAGATAAACATACAGAGTAAGGAAGAAGCCAAAAACGCTTTTAATGAAATAATGAAAAATGTAAAAAAGCAGGCTCCAAAAGCAGATGTTCATGGGATTTTTGTTGAGAAGATGTCTACAAAAAGATATGAGCTCCTTATTGGATGCAAAAAGGATCCCATTTTCGGTCCAACAATAGTCTTTGGCATGGGTGGTGTTGCTGTTGAAGTATTTAAGGACATCAATATTGGGCTCCCTCCTCTTAATATGGCCTTGGCACTGAGGCTTATTGAGGAAACAAAAATATACAATCTATTGAAGGGGTACAGGGGGATTAAAGGAGTTGACATTGCATCAATTCAATTCCTTTTGTATAAATTTGCCTATCTTGTTATGGATTTTCCTGAAATAGAGGAAATAGACATAAACCCATTTGCAGTGGACGAGCATGGCGGCCTTGTTCTCGATGCTAAGGTGGTATTGGACAAGGATATTCTGGGAAAGGAAATAAAGCCATACTCACATATGGTAATTTCACCTTATCCAAAGGAGTACATAACTAAATTTAAATTGAAAAACGGGAAAGAGGTTTTGCTTAGACCCATAAGACCGGAAGATGAGCCCATGGAAGCCGAAATGTTTAACGAGTTCTCACAAGAGACACAAAGATACAGGTTCTTTCAGATTATCAAGGATATAACCCATGATATTCTGGTAAGGTATACGCAAATAGATTATGACAGGGAAATTGCAATAATAGCTGAGGCTGAAGAAAAAGGCAAGAAAAAGATGGCAGGTGTTGTAAGGTTAATTGCAGATCCGTATAATGAAACAGCTGAATTTGCCATTGTTGTTGCAGATCAGTGGCATAACCAGGAATTAGGCAACAAATTCACAGACTATATACTGGAAATAGCCAAAAAAAGAGGGATTAAAAAAGTGTATGCAAACGTCTTGCATGATAATTATATTATGCTGCATATGTTTGAAAAAAGAAAGTTTAAGATAACTAGAAATGAAGATAACTGCTATGTTGAGTTGCAATTGAATAAGTGAGGATTTGAGCTATTTTTTTAAGTTAATTTTTTAAAGGATTATTTATTTTCATGTAAAAAAGAAGTGATTCTAAGAGTGGAGGTAATTGAGATGGATGAAAAACCAGAAATGAGGCTATATTATCAAGAGACAAAAAATGATAAAGGATTAGAGGTAATGTTAATACTGTATGTGGATAGGGATAAACAGGATATAACTTCAAATGAGCGATATGTTAGGGAAAACCTCTTGAGTAGGTTTGAAAAAGTAAATTTTCCAATTAAGGGGGCAAAAGTATATGACAGGGTACTTCAGCGTGGTATTCATTACCATTTTTATGAAGGGAACGTAAATGAAAATGTACTTGGCTCTGCTCTAACTGCTTTAAGAACCAGTAATGTTAGGTTAATAGAAGGCAACTTAGACGGCGTTGTTAGAAAACAACCATTCGAGGTTGATGGTAAGTGGTATACTGGTAGGAGAACAGAATTACCAATTCACACTCCATGGCCAAAACCACAGCATTTACTAGATGGTGATAAAGATATTATTATGGATTGACTTTATTTTTTGTTTTATTAAAACTTATTAAAAAGTCCTATATAGAATCTCTTTCAAAAATCATAAACCTTATAAGCCATATATAATTACTCACCTGTAAATGAGATTAAATAAATCAATATTATTTGCCCTATTTAGCTTCATACTATTTATCAGTCTGGCATTTGCAGAAAGTCCATGCAATATTATTTTATTTCACTCCAAAACATGCCCTCATTGCATCAAGGAAAAAGCCTTCTTAGCAGAGCTTGAAAACAAATACCCTCAGCTTGTTATAGAATATGTTGAGGTAAGTGAAAATCCAGACTACTTCAGGCAGATGTCTGAGAAATATAATACAATTCCAGTAGGTGTTCCTAGGACATTCATTAATGGAACAGTATTTGTCGGCTTTACAGAAGATAGCGGGTCTTTGGAATATCTTCAAGGGTATAAGGCATATAATGGCTATAAGAACCAGATAGAGAAGGCTATTTTAACTCACCTAGCTGAAGAGCATCTTATTAATTTGTCTGGAAACGAAAGCTGCATACAAGAACCAGTTGCGATAAAATCCTTAGATATATCATTTTTCCCATTGATGCTCCTTTTTTTATTTGTTCTATTTTTCGTCATATTCAGAAAAAAGATTCAAAAACAATATATGAAGGGAGTTCTTATGGCAGTAATTTTAATAATACTCTTTTATATAGCTCAAAAAATCCCTCCAACAAGAATTATAGCATTTGCAAAGGAATTTTCATTCCCTGTCTTTACTTTTGTCATAGCCTTGTTGGATGGTTTTAACCCGTGCGCTTTTGCTGTGCTTGCAATTCTTCTTTCCCTTTTAGTTTATGCCCAATCCAGGAAAAAGATGGCAATGATTGGTTTAATATTTATTATAACTTCTGCAGCAATGTATTTTCTATTCATTATCATCTTGCTGACATTAAGAGCTGAGCTTCTGGGATCTTACAAAAGCATAATCAGAATTGTTGTAGGCATTATTGCCATAACAGCTGGAGCAATCAACATTAAGGACTTTTTCTTTTTCAAAAAGGGCATTTCTTTAACAATACCCCAGCATAAGATGGGCAAGATAATGCAAAGGATGAGGTCAATAGTAAATAGGTTAAAAGAGGCAACAACACCTAAAAGCCTGTTTTTTGCAATAATCGGGACTATGGTATTAGCTACCCTTGTTAATATTGTTGAATTGGGATGCACATTGATATTGCCAATTCAATATATTGAAGTGTTGGTGACCAATTTTGGTATGCATATAGGATTGCCTCATTATATGTATACTCTGCTTTATTGCGTTATATATGTCATACCTCTCTTTGCTATCCTAGGAAGCTTCTTGTATACATTTAAGTCAGAAAAGATGACAGAATCCAAAGGAAGGCTTCTAAAACTTATTGGAGGGCTTGTTATGCTAGGATTAGGCCTTATTCTTTTATTTAAGCCAGAATTGATGGTTTTTGGATAAACTAAAATTCCTCTTGTTCTTCTATTTTATTTAAATATCCTTTCCTTTTAAGAAACTCAACCTGACTTTTTGTGTATTTGTAAAGAACATCACCTCTCTCATCTCCGCTAAATTCCCAGGGCTCAACAATAACAATATCCCCTTCTCTCACCCAAAGCTTTCTTTTTAACCTGCCGGGAATTCTGCAGATCCTGGATTTACCATCCAGGCACCTTGCCCTTAGCCTGGAACCACCTAAGCGTTGTTCCAAAATGCCAAATACTTGCCTTCCGCGAGGAACCTTAATTCTTGAAATCTCTTGCTGAATTTGTTCCTGAATTGCTTCTTGCTCCTTTTTTCTACTCATGATTTAATAAGATTACATTTGCTTTATAAATGTTTCTCATTTCAGATTTCTCAGAACTAAAGCTCCAGAATTACTTTTTACAAAACCGGTTCCGGACCTAGCTAAGCCAGTATCCTTCATCAAACGCTTAACTTGATTTATGAGTTTGTTTTTTTATCATGGGAAGCTTCCTCTCCCCAACCCCTTCTGTTCATTATTAACTTTATTTGCGAGAAGTCCCCTTCCGCAAGGTGGGGGATGAAAGCAACGCATACCAAAGGTATGCCATTCCCGAAGGGAATCATTATAACAGAAACATTCATATAGTTACTAATATTTTTTTGGCTATGATAGATGGTCTAGACAAAGGGAGTCATTCAGTTTATGCTTTGCAGTACCATCTATTGCAATGCATTAAATACAGGAAGAAAGTACTAACAAATGAAAAGATGCAGACCTGCTAAAAACAAAAATAAAAGAGATAAGCGAAACATTCAGAGTTGATGTCCTTAATATAGAATTTAACAAAGACCATTTCCATATGGCATTCAAAAGCAAACCAACCTTGGACATTCCTAAATATATAAATGCTATAAAGATAATAACTTCGAGAGAGATTAGGAGAACTTTTCCAAAAGTCAGGCAATCTTTGTGGAAAGATGTTTTGTGCTATCATACTTTTTGGCAACAACAGGACAGGTGACTTTAGGTTTGCTCAAAAGGTATATAGAGAGACAGGGAAAATGCTAACTCATAAATTCAGGCTGTATCCTAGCAGGAAGACAGAAACTAAACTATTAGAAACACTGGAGATATGCAGGCAGGGATACAATACATTTCTTGGAGAACTAAATGAGCAAAAGGAAATAGACAAGTCAGAGATACAGGGGACAATCCCTGACATGAAGATATGCGATGATAAGTTCAGCAAAGTCCATTCTAAAACATTGCAGTACGAGTGCTACAAACTATTCTCAAACTTACGTGGATTGGCGCAAAGAAGGAAGACTGGCAAAGTTGGCCAGCTAAGGTTCAAAGGCAAAGGCGTCTTCAAGACATTCACATATAACCAGTCAGGATTCAGGATGATAAACAATAGCAAAAGATGCCAGACATTATGGCTATCAAAGGTGGGCAACATCCCTATCAGATGCCATAGACCAGTAAATGGCAACATCAAGCAGATCACAATCAAGCATTTTCCTTCTGGTAAATGGTTTGCCTTTGTCAGAGAAGACGGCAACAGGCAGAATCAATACCCCATGACTAACAAAATAGTTGGCATAGACTTAGGGCTGATAGACATAGCCTATGATAGCGACGGGAATAAAGTAACCAACCCCAAACATCTGAAAGAGAAAGATAAGCGATTGAAGCATCTGCAAAGGATGATGTCAAAAAAGCAGAAAAGAAGTAGCAATAGGAATAGGTTTAGAATACAGTTAGCAAGACAGTATGAAAAGTTAGTAAACACAAGAGATGATTTCCTGCATAAGCTGTCAAATTATTATGTTCAGAATTATGATGTTATCGCTATGGAGGATTTGAAGATAGCAAACATGGCTAAAGGATACTATTCAAAAAGCATATTAGACGCTTGCTGGGGAAGGTTCGGGCAGTTTATATCCTACAAAGCTGAAAACGCTGGTAGGATAAGGATGCTCGTTGATTGCAGAGGAACAAGCCAAAGGTGTAGCCAATGTGGAAAGTTAGTACCTAAAGAGATAGGAGAAAGGGAGCATAGATGCAATAACTGCGGTTTCATTGCGCCAAGAGACTACAATTCTGCATTGGAGATAAAAAGATTATGCTTAGAGAGAATAAGGCAGGAACTGCCTGAATACAAGCATTTGGAGATGGAAGCTCTACCAATAAGGCAACTTCTATCAGTGAAGAATGAAGCCCCTTGCGAAAGCTAGGGGTAGTTCACAGATTTTCAACAACTCCTTAACAAATTCCATAAATTTAAATATCGGTTATTTTTACCTGACATTATGGTAAGTGCATCTGAACTAAAAAAAGGGGACACATTTGAATATAAAGGTGAAATATTAAGGTTAACTAGGAAAGAAGTGATTGCTTGTGGCACTCATTCTCACTCAAAGTTAAAATTGTTTGCCGATCCTTTGTTTGGCGGAGCAGAAAAAATTATGACATTGCAGCATCATGATAAGGTGGATATCCTTGATATCAAGAAAAAAACAGGCCAGGTACTAGCGAAGCTGCCAGATAAGCTGCAAATTATGGACATGGTTACTTATGAAACATTGGATGCAGAGGCCTCACCAGAAATAATAAATGCTGCCACTGAGAATGATGAAGTAATTTTTGTTGATTATGGTGGAAAAGCAAAGATTTTGGAGTTAGGAAGGAAAAAATAACACTTTGTTTCCATGTCACTTTTTAGTCTTTTTTCTCAATTATGTACAACAAGAGATTGTTGTTGGATGCTTACAATACGAATAGGGTTTAATGCATCCTCCCAAGTGAAAACCTAAGAGTTTGTCCATCCAATTTTTCCTCGAAACATCAATTTGTAAAATTTAGGAATCTTCTGGAAAATTAGAGATAGCAACCGAATTTTCGGTTAAATTGCTGTTAAACTCTCCAACCCTGCAAAGTAGGCTGGATTTCGTCCAAAAAGTCAGAAACCGGTGCTTAAAGAACGAAGTGATACTTATAATAAAAGAAGCAAGGGCAAAAGGTTAAGATTGCGTTTGAGCGGCGTGTTTTTTCACCAGATTCTCGAATTCAGAAAATAACATCACATTGGCTTGAAGTACATCTTGTTTACCTGCAACTATATACCTGAAAATACAACTGGTCGGATCGCCTTGTTCTTCCAAGAGAGTCCTACCACTTCTAAGGTGTATTACTAGAGGATTCTCAGTGTACATTGATTCTAGGTCTACCAAAACTTGTCCATTGTTAACTTCACTTGCACATCCAGAACAAACATATGGTGCCATATTATTCTTGAAGAACCTAGCTTTCTTTTTAAACTTTTACCCCCTTAGCGTTTATAGGATTCCAGATTTATTTCGCATAACATGTGCCGTTTACTGAAGTTTGCTGAGTGAGCGAAGAGCACCCAAGAAAACAAAAGGTTTATATACTATATCCAACTATAATTTGCTATATGGTAACCACAATACAGATAAGTGAAGAATTACAATCTAAATTAATTGATAGAAAGATGTTTGATAGAGAAACCTATGAAGAAATAATCTGGGATTTATTAGAGGATACAATGGAATTAAGTGAGGAAACCAAGAAAGATATCGAAGAAGCACGCAAAGATATCAAAAAAGGTAGGGTATATACTCTTGACCAAGTAAGAAAAGAAGCAGGTATATAAATGTATGATGTAGTTTTTTCTGAAAAAGCCAAAAAACAGTTTCTTAAATTGGAAATGGATACCCAAAAAAGAATAATAAGTTCTTTAGATAGAATTAAGATTAGACCAGAGGCTTATGTTAGTAAGCTGGTAGGGGACACAGCCTACAGATTAAGGGTCGGAGATTATAGGGTTATTATGGATATTGACAAAGGAAGTTTGATTATTCTCATTATTAAGGTTAGTCACCGAAGGAACATTTACAAATAAGTTTTCTGGGGCTTACTAAAATAAAAGATTTCTTGGGTGATCATAGCGAATTCACGAGTTTGGACTAAAAAAAATTGAGAAAGCGCTCTTTACAGGTGGCACCAAATTTTCGGAATCGGTAAACGGCTGTTAATCGGGTTAAGTTAGAATAAACTTCACGTCGGCAAAAACTCGTGTTCTTGCTTTCTGCTCTCTGATTTCTTCTGCTATTGGCTCATAACGAATGAAACAACAATATTATGAGCTACTTATTTATGATAAGACCCGCAGCTATATAAATTCTTCGAATCCTGGACGGAATATGCGGGTCTATGAGCCTTAACGGGGTCTATGCTGCACAACAACAATCTTTAAATATTTCTTACACATGTAAATGACTTATCCAATAAGCGGAATTTCCAAATTCTGCTCATGGAAAAACAACTTGGAGGTGGACGTGCTATGAATGATGACATCAATCATAGCAGTAAGTCTAGCAAGCCTCCTTTTAGTAAGTGCTACTTCTAAATCCAGTTCTGTAAAAGACAAAAGAAATACGAGATGCGAACTTCGTGCATCATGTTCTCAAATACTTCGTGATAAGGTTGCTTCAAGAGCAAATAGGGATGGACGTGACCTCGCAGAACAGACAAGACATTATATTTTATTGGGTATACTAGCAGAGGAAGCTATTACGGGTTCTGCTTCTGAGCTAGGAACTGTAGAAAACGAAAAACCTGATAGAAGTAGACGTCACATACAGAGATACTTAATTGATTCTGATTTGATACATGAAATTTCTAAAACTGACCAAGCACAAGTTTCCAAATCTGAATTTGTTAATCACTGCATAAGAAAAGAGCTTCTGAGAATAAAAAATGACAACAAATGACCAAAAGCAACCTGAAGTTGCCAAAGCAACGAAAAGTGGCAATTCTACGGGGGGTGTCCAAAGCATAAGTGACCCTGAGATGAGAGTGTTATATAACATACAGACCTATTCTACTAATAAGCTAATTTCTGAATATTTACAGCTCAATAAAGGCTATGTTTCACGTCTTACAACTTTACTTCTTCATAAAGGGTTGATTAATGTTAAAGATTTTGGACATTATAAGAAATATAGCATATCAGAAGCAGGAATCTATGCAGTTGCCTCTTTCCTCGCTGTATCCAGAGCGAAGAAAACCACAGAATTACCGTTAAGAGGGCATGATGTGTGGTATTCAGCAGAGATATTATCAAAACCAAATGATATTGAGAAAAAACTAAATGAAGATAACTGGCTTTCAGGACATCCAAATAATTGGGTGCAAAGAAGAAAGAAAGTTCTAAATTGCACAGTTTTATGGAATCCGCATCGACTACTTTTCTTAGTTGATGGGGCATATACTTCAACCATTGATGAATATAGGGTAATAGCAGCAAGATTTGTGCAAGCCACAATAAAACATCTTGAGAACATATATGGCTTAAAGATTGGAGAGCCTGATGAAATATTGGCAAAATTAAAGAAACAACAATTAGCACGGCAATTTGACCCGCTTGCACTAGAATTCTACAAGACATCGCAAAAAGAGGGCAAGAAAATAACATATTTTGGAAATAACATTGATGTAGATTTTAGTAAAAGAGTTCCAGAGGTTGATTTTAAGTCTAAAGTGCTGGCTCCACCACACTGCCACACATTAGCAGAGTTCTTTGACAAATGGTTGGATGACCCAGTGTCACCCAACGACCTTAAAGAGAAAATAGGTGAGCATGATGAGCACATAGAAAGGATATATAAGGTTCTTGTCAAACTAATTGAAGTCAATAGTCTTAGGGGTCATCAGGGGGGTAGTGCACAAGACATGCACGATGAGAACGACAAGCACAAGCCTGAGGACAGACCATCCTACATGGGTTAAGTCGCAAAGTCGCACAAATATCCAAGTATGCGATATTGCGACTGAATCTCTATTTTCTTAACCTAGCCGCTAAGAACTCATATTCTTTAATATAAAGTTCAAATGCGTGAATAAGGTTATCAATAATCTTAATCATGTGTGCGGGATTATCTAAATGGACAAATTCTATCGCTTTATCAAATTTCTTTGTCTTATTGTTGTTTTCTTTATTTGTTCTTTTGTATTCATTTAATTGGCGTTTAATATCGGAAATATTACTTGTCCCGAATTTTTTGGCAAGTTTTTCTAATTGTTCAATAGTGGAATCAAATTCAACGTCGAATAACCCATCTGACCCTATCTGTATTTCGATAAGTTCTTTGGTATATTTTAGCATAGATAATAAGTGTCGGTGAATTTGAAGAGGAGATATTCTATTAACTAACTTCTTAATTGTATTTATTTCTTCTTCCCTGTTTTGATTCTGAACTATTACCCTAATGTTATCTGCCTCATCAGAAGCAGGTTTAGCACGGATATTGTAGGGGTCTCCATGATAATCTTGAAAACAATCCTCAGGGCGAAACCTAATATTATTGCGAACAGATACACTGCTTGGCACATCCTGTCTGGAGAGGTCCTGGAGAACTTTTAAAAATTCTAGGAATGATTTTTCAATCCTAACTGGATAAGGGGGCTTATCTGGGGAATCCTCATAATAAGATTTAAATGTCTCAGTTACAACTGACTCATCAGCATACCATAACACTTTTTTTCCTTGTCCTTCTTTACGAACAAATTTCGCCTTTCTTAGTCTCTTCAACGACCTTCTCACCAGCTCATCCCATTTGAGACTTTCGTAAGAATCAATATTGGATTTACCGAATGCCGAAGCAATTACAGGAACAGGTTGACCAGGATAATGCAAAAGATAAAGATACACTTTTACATCAGTCTCAGTTATCGTATCTTTCTCCTTCTTAGTCTGTTGAATACAATTAATCCTCAAATCTTCAAATGGCTTAACAACATCTGGATTTATCTTACCCATATTGTGGAGATAATGCGGCGTTCTATTTAGCTTTTTCGATGCCCATCAAGATTCGTCATTCCAGATTGGGTCGCTTATAACCGAGAAGCCCCATAGTAATAGTATGGTTAAACAAACCAAGGAGGAGATACGAATGGGAAAGGAAAAAGTATTGAAATGGTATGAGGACTTCTGCAAGAAGCACCAAATCGACCCGCAGATATTCGACATAGAAGCAGAATATGATTCGGGTATAAGTGAAGGGGAAAACATCAGCATGATTGAGCCCAAACTACGGCTCTTGGTAAAGCCTGAACTTCTGCTGTCCAAAGCAGATGCAATCCAGTTGAGGGAGATGGAAAAGCACAGGATGGATACAGAAGCAAATAAAGTAATGGAAGAGTTCAAGCAGCAAAAGGCAACAATGGTGGTGTCAAAGCACACCGAGTTGCTCAAAGACCATTTACGCATGGTTGTAGAGAAGAAACGTCCCTGTCTGCTGGTCAAGGGTAGAACAGGCATAGGAAAAACTCATGAAATAATCAACACACTAAAAGAGTTTAATGCAGACTTTGAATATATGGCAGGATTCACAACACCTCTTGCTTTGTATCAATTCATGTATGACCACAGAGATAAACTCATTGTATTAGATGATTTAGAGGGTGTCATGAATGACATAAAAGCTGTGTCTCTTCTTAAAGCTGCAACTGGAGAAACCAATGGCAAAAGGATTGTCCACTACAACACCACAAGCAAAGCGGCAAAGGATTATCCATCGTGCTTTGAAATGAAGGAAGGGATAATCATCCTGTGCAATGAGGTCAGTGGAAACAGATATAATGAGAATTTCCAGGCATTATTGTCAAGAGCAATAACCTACTCCATGAAGCTGACACACACCGAAGTTCTAGACATCTGCAAGAAGATACTGGAACAAAGAAAGCTCAACGAAGTTGAGAAGGATAGAGTTCTGCAAATAATCAGGGACAATGTGACAGAAGCCACAGGATTTAACCTAAGGGAGTTGGACAAACTCATTCAGTGTGTGCAGTATAACCTTGACAAAGCAGAGCAACTCTATCTTTCCACTATCGATTTTGACGAAGAAAGACATTTAGTGTTGAAGCTCATGCGTAGTGAGCTGGCTGTGGAGCAGCAGGTCAATAAGTTCGTTGAAGAGACGGGCATGCACAGAGCCACTTATTACCGCATCAAGAAGAAGCTAAGAGAACTGATAGGAGATAGCCGCAATGTCGCAGAGGTGGAACAATGAAAAGCGAAGCTATAGCATTGTTTGACCACGTTATGCAAAATGTCCCAGGATTACGAGAGCAAATTCAATTAGGGCGAGAGTTACAAGTTAAGCAACGAAAGCAATGGAGACAGCAAAATAAGGAGCGTCTAAAAATGTATGCAAAGAATTGGCAAAGACATCATAGGGAACAGCAAACATGGATAATAAATAAATGAGATGAGAAAAATGAAAGCAAATGAAAAAAACTATGTGGTTATTGGTAGTGCAGAGGAAAAAAGAAGATTGAGGAGATTTAACATGAAACTTAAAAAAATTATAGAAAACCATGGTGGTAAAGTGGTCTACATATCACCACCTGAAGAGATTGAAGAGCAAAATAAGGAATATGGTAAATGGAAAAATTCAGTTGAAGGGGTATTGTATGACTTAAGCATAATAGGCGATAGGCTATTGGACGACGATGGAGACAAAGTGTTAATTGCAAAAACACTGTTGAAATTGCCAGACAAAATCCGAAAAAAAGTGCTAGATAAAGTCTTATTTGTTATAATGAGGGCGTGTGGAACAGTTGAAAATTTGAAATTATCCAAAGTCGCCAAGAAGGAAGAATTTGAATTTGAAGCTGAAAAAATGTCAAAAGTGACAATAGAACAACCATTGGTCATATTGAATTTTAGCGAAATGAAAAATGGTAGCGAGATGGATACTATTGCTCATGAAATCGCCCATTTTATTTTAGGTCATCATATAAATCAGAGCAATCCTAACAATGAAACAGAAGCAGATGATTTGGTCGAAAAGTGGGGATTCAAAAGAGCGTATGGGACAGGGGGTGAGAAAGTTGGTCAAAGAAAGATTTAGAAACTGGAATTTTCATAAAGATTTGAGAATTACATATACTGATGTTTCAGGTAACAAACAATTATGGCAATTTAATCAAGCCATATTACTAAAGAAAATAATAGGACAGTTAGAGCAATACCAGGAACAACATATCACTGTTACAGATAGGCAGTTATATTATCAACTTGTTGCAGTGGATAATATTCCTAACTCCAAGGAGACTTATAATCGTATTTGCAAGTTTGTAACTGACGCAAAATATGCGGGTTTCATTGATTGGGACGCTATAGAAGATAGGGGCAGAGTCCCAGAGAAACATTCAGAGTGGGAAAGCATAAAAGACATAATACACACCGCTTGTTGTTCATACAGATTACCCAGGTGGCGAGACCAAGAATTCTACGTTGAATTGTATTGTGAGAAGCAGGCTCTGGAGAGTGTATTGAAACCTGTTGCAGATAAATACCACATCTATTTCGGATGTAACAAAGGGTATTCATCATCTTCTACGGTGTATGACGTGGCTAAGAGGCTTAAAGAACAAATAGAGAATGGGAAGAAAGCTATTGTTTTATACTTAGGAGACCATGACCCGTCTGGTCTTGATATGGTTAGGGATATAAGAGATAGGATTGAAGAGTTTTTGACAAAGGGAAAACATTATACTGCTCCAAATGTTGAGGTGATACATTTAGCTCTTAATATGCAACAGATTGAAGTATACAAATTACCACCAAATCCAACAAAAATTAGGGACCCAAGAGCAGCTTGGTATATTTCTCAATTCGGAAATATAAGCTGGGAATTAGATGCATTAAGACCAGATGTTTTAATCAGAACAACTGAACAAGGAATACAGAAGTATCTTGATGAGGATAAATATCATGCAATTATAGAACTGGAAGATAAACAGAAAAAGGAATTGGAAGATTTTGGCGACAGTCTTTCTCTTGAAGGAAAACAAGCAGAAGATTAGACGAACTTCTTAATTAGTGGCGGTAATTATCATTACCGACACAATAAGTATTGAGAAGAATCTCTATAGTCGGTAATAACAATATTTAAATAGCTCCTGAGGGTCCACTGTTCTTGTTACGGAAAGCAAACATACATGGCAATACAAATTCTGTAAACAACTAACCAAGGTGGTGTGCCATGTCCATATTAAATGCGTTCCAGAAAGCATTACAGCATGATGAGATTGAAGAATATAATCGTCAGCGTATATTTAGGAACAAGAACACAAGAACTGATTATGTGCAATTGCTTGCTGTAATGAAGCAAGAATTAAATGATATGTTTGGAATAACAAATCTAAAGGAGATTACCGAAGCACAACTTAAAGAGTATTTTGTCTTGTTAAGCGAGGGTAGAAAGGAGCTAATCAATGGGGAAGAGAAAGTAATATCGCCTGCAAAATCACACGCATGCTACAACAAATATATTAGCGTGGCAAGGGATTATTTTTATCACCACTTACGGAGAAAATTTCCACATCCTTTGGATAAGAACTTTCAGCAAAAAACTACCACACCAGATAAAATCAATTTTAGTGACGATGCTAGAAAAAAGATTATAGATATAGTAGAACACGAAGAAAATGCTGTTTTATGGAAACCCATAGTAGGTTTACTAACTTTTGGTTTAAGAGAGAATGAAGTTTGCTTTTTGTATGATAAATACATCAATTTTGTTGATAGGCTTATTGAGATTACAAGAACAGAACACCATACTCCCAAAAGATATAGTGCTGACTATGAAAGATACGTTCCTGTAAGTAATAATGTCTTAACATGGATAAAAGAATGGCAGATGGAAAAACAACGGATAACTGCTGAAGAACCGCCTTTTCCTATTAACGAGCAGGATACTCCACTCTTGTTTATTGATAATCGCTTGAAGAAACAAGCGGGCAGAGGCAAGAACAAGACCAAAATGTTAAAATGTAAAAGATGGGGTAAGCCGTTAGCAGATTACGAAGTTAGGAGAAAGTTTAAGGAGTTCCTTAAAAAAGCAGGTTTATCAACAACCATGAAAGTCCATCAGCTAAGAAGTTCCTACATTATGAGTCTTCTCAATGCAGGTGAAAAACCCCATAACATAATCATTTCATCAGGGCACCATACGATTCGTGGCATTGACCCTTATATAAGGATTGCTGATAAAAAGGCTACGGCAAAGACCCTCACTAGAAATATCATCTAACTGGGGATGTGTCATCCTCTTTTTTGTGTTTAGTATTACTGTGCTCCTTGCCCATAACCTATTCTTTACGTCTTTAGTATGTCACCCTGAAATTTTGCTTTATTTCCAAGCTCTTCCTCAATTCTTATAAGTTGGTTATACTTAGCACATCTGTCAGACCTTGCAGGTGCACCAGTCTTAATCTGTCCTACGTTTGTCCCCACAACAAGGTCAGCAATGAAACTGTCTTCTGTTTCCCCGCTCCTATGTGAGACGACGGCTGTCCATTTCTGCTTGTGTGCCATTCTTATTGCGTTCAATGTTTCTGTAACAGTGCCAATTTGGTTTAGTTTAATCAGCACTGAGTTGGCACATTTCATGTCTATTCCTTTCTTTATTCTCTCTGTGTTTGTTACAAAGATGTCATCTCCGACAATCTGAATCTTGTTTCCAAGTTTTTTGGTCATTTCAACCCATGATTCCCAATCATCTTCTGCGTGACCATCCTCAATACTGACTATAGGGTATGTTTTGCATAAGTCCATATAAAAATCAACAAGTTCTCCTCCAGAGTAGGACTTCTTTCCAATCCTATAAATTCCATCATGAAAGAACTCACTTGATGCAGGGTCAAGAGCAATCTTTAGCATTCCTTCATAGCCTGCATTTTTTACAGCCTCAAGCATCATATCCATTCTTTCTTTTACATCTTCAATTTGATATGGAGCATATCCACCTTCATCTCCTATTAAAGTTGCTTGTGCCCCATATTTCTTTTTCAAAAGTTTAGCAAGGTGATGATATGATTCTGAAACCAGTCTTATTCCTTCAAGAAAGCTCTTTGCTCCAGTAGGCATAAGCATGTGTTCCTGTATTGAGTTCTCCTGACCTGCATGCTTACCTCCATTGATAACATTACACATTGGAACTGGTATGATATTAGCTTTCACACCATATAAATCACCAATATATTGATACAATGGCATTCCCTTTGCAGCAGCCCCTGCCCTTGTCACAGCCATAGAAACAGGTAATATTGCATTTGCACCCAACACATTCTTATTTGGTGTTCCGTCAAGTTCAAGCATAAGGTTATCTATCTCTTGTTGTTTTGTGCAATCCATGCCAATTACCTTCGGAGCAATTGTTTTGTTGATGTTGGAAACTGCCTTCAGAGTTCCCTTACCGAGATACCTTTTGTTGTCCCCATCTCTCATTTCAAGAGCTTCGTGTTGTCCTGCACTTGCACCACTTGGAACCATTGACCTGAAAAGTCCATTTGAGGTGATTAAATCAACTTCCACTGTAGGGTTACCTCTTGAATCCAAAACTTCTCTCGCTTTAATTGAGTTTATCCTCATAATATCATCCTCCAAAACTGCTGCATATCAGCAGAATGTTAGAAGTCATCAGCTTGAAGCGGTTTTGACTTAATAGCCAAAGTGGACTTCATCACTTAATATAGGCTGATTATTGTCCTCTTTTAAATATTTTGCGTAATATCCCTTTAAAAACGAAAAGCATAAATATACATTGAATAGTTTTGTGTAATAAAGGCGATGAAGCTCGCCATCACTTACCGTGAAAACTACCACCTCTGATGTGGTTGATAGCTTCTTCTAACAGTAACCAGAGGTGTAAAATAAGATGGCAGTTGACATAATACCGTTAATAGCAGGATTGTTGGTATTAGTAGCAAGTATAATCTCATTAAGGATTGGTATTTCTGTGGCTATTTTGGAGATACTTTTAGGTGTTATTGCAGGCAATTACGGTTTTCAAACTGAACCATGGATGACTTACCTTGCTGGTTTTGGTGGAATAATTTTAACTTTCCTTGCTGGTGCTGAGATAGATACAAAATTAATGAAGGAAAAGTTTAAAGAGAGTATGCTCATTGGAATATCCTCTTTCCTATTACCTTTTACAGGCGTATTTCTTTATACTTATTTTGTTGCACATTGGACAATAAACGCATCTTTAATAGCAGGAACGGCATTATCAACTACTTCGTTAGCAGTTGTTTACTCAGTTTTGGTAGAAACTAAACTTTCTCAAACATCACTAGGTAAATTGATTATGACGTCAACATTTGTGACAGATATGGGAACTGCTTTAGCTTTGAGCATCTTATTTGTGAAGCCGAATTTATATACGGCAATATTTTATGTTGTTTCTATTGTTGTTATTTTTATTGCTGTGAAATTTTCTCATCTTGTTTTTGATAATCCCATTTATAAAAACAAGGTAATTGAGCCAGAAATAAAATATATTTTTTTGTTACTTCTTACCTTAATTTACTTTGCTAATCTAGGGAATGGTCATGCGGTATTGCCTGCTTTTATTTTAGGCTTATTCATGTCAAAACATTTTGCTGAAACATCGCAGACAAAGGCAGTTAAAAACCGTTTAAGGACTGTTGCGTATGCTATAATCACCCCTTTCTTTTTTATTGTGGGTGGTCTTAATGTATCTCTGTCCCTTTTATTATCAGCTTTTGGATTATTCGCTATATTATTTTTCGTAAAAATAATTACTAAGTTTATAGGAGTATATTTCTTGGCAAAAAAATACATTCCTCATGGAAGCATGTATACTACTCTTTTAATGAGCACTGGTTTGACATTCGGAACCATAGCAAGTTATTTTGGTCTTCAATCAGGCTATATTAACCAAGTTCAATTTTCTGTCCTGATTGCAGTGGTTATCGCAAGTGCAGTTATCCCTACATTTTTTGCCCAGAAATGGTTTAAGCCAGTTCACACAGAGGATATAATCAACGGAGATTCAAAATGAAAAGAAAAAAGGGATGGCTAAATAGAAACGTATTGTCTTTTGGACTTGCTAGCCTGTTTAGTGATATGGGTCATGAGATGGCTACCGCTATACTGCCAATATTCTTGTCTATGGAATTGCATAGTGCGGCTGCAATATTAGGAATTATAGAGGGAATATCAGATTTTTCTTCAAGCTTCATCAAGACATTTGCTGGATGGTATAGTGATAAAGTTGGAAAAAGAAAACCATTTATTATACTGGGATATGTAATGACTGGATTCTTCATCCCCCTTATAGGGTTTGCGACACATTGGATTCATGTATTGATAGCAAGAACATTAGGCTGGATAGGAAGAGGCATCAGAAGCCCTGCAAGAGACGCATTATTGTCAGATTCTGTAGATAAGAAAACAAGAAGCAAGTCTTTTGGTTTTGAGAGAATGATGGACACGCTGGGGGCAATACTAGGTCCAGCTCTCGCATTCTTTCTCCTACCTATACTTGGCGTTAGAAATATATTCTTTCTTGCACTAATACCAGGAATACTAGCGGTTATTGCCGTATTGATGGTCAGGGAAAAATACAAAACAAAAAACAACAAGATAAAATTTTGGAAAACCATAAAAAACATGCCATCAGATTATAAGAGATTTCTTTTTGCTGCTGCAGTTTTTGGAATAGCAAATTTTGCAAACACTTTTCTTATATTAAGGGTTATGGAAGCATTAAAACCAAGCATGGGAATATTGGCAGCAGGCAGCATCGCAACAGGACTATATGTGCTCCTAAATGTGGGTGCCGCAATATTTGCATACGTCTTCGGAAACTTAGGAGACAAGATGAGCAAAAGGTTCCTTCTAGGAGTGGGTTACGCAATATTTGCGATATACTGTATAGGATTTGTGATACTTCCATCCACCATAGTAAGCTTTGTCATTTTGTTCCTGTTTGCTGGAGTCGAGACAGGGCTTATTGATGTAATGGAGAGAGCGTATGCAGCAGACCTTCTAACAAAAGAAATCAGAGGGACGGGTTTTGGATTATTGAACACAGTAAATGGTATTGGCGACTTTGTTTCGAGCATAATTGCTGGTGCATTATGGACAGCACTCTCTTATGGATGGTCATTCATGAACGGAGCAATACTTGCAATAATCGCAGTTGGAATATTGATTATTCAAAACAAAAAACAAAAGGTGGTGCAAACAGCCTAAAATGGTGAGCAACCTGATTTATAGTGCTGAGTTAATGATTCCGATAGGGGGTATTTTTGGCATATTATTTTGGATAATGATATTTTTAGGAACATACAGGCACTTTCCTAAAATGAACCAGCGTCAAAAAATAATTATGAGTGCTGGAAGTGCTACTCTGCTAACTCTCTTGCTTTTAGGTATCTCCTATTTGTTTATGGTTCTCATTGTGAACCAATTGATGGGATAAATATGGGCTTTTATCAAATAGCAAAAATAACCTTTGAAGCTGAAATTGAAACACACCCTCAAGCTATTGTAGAAGAATTTGATTTTAAAGCTCCAAAATGGTGCAAAAATGGAAGGACATATACCAAAGATGATGGACTAATCAGATATATTTTACACAAAATCGATAAAAACTCATTTGTTTTAACAATAGAACAATTAGATTTGTTTGGTATAGAATTAGGTGAATGGAATGGGAAAGATTATCCAGAAAGAGAAAATATAATTAATGAAACATTAAATGAGATTGAAAAAGAATTTAAAAGCAAGGTTCGACTTTTACGAATCGATAGGACGGTGAAATCAGCTTAGATTATCAAGTGAATCCTTGATAATCTCTGGGATGAAGTCAAATGGAATGGCAGCACTACGCTAGGATAATGTCCAGCATGGCATATATTGAAGGTTTACTAATTGACATAGAAGACGGAATATCAGGAAAAAAGCAAATCTACAAAAAAATACGCAATGACATGACTGAAGAGCAAATAATATCAGTAAAAACTGAAATAAAAAAGATAAGAGCCTTGCTAAATAAAACCAAAAAGGAATTTAATTTAGAGCATAACGAGTTTGCTCTTTCCCATATAATCAATGTAGATAGCAATTACATCTGGACAACAATAGAAGATTTATGGTCTCACAAAATGGAAAAATCTTCAGGTAAAATATCATCGACTGAGAAAAAAGAGAAACTAGATAAAATCCTAACTGAAATATATAATAGCACAACAAACCTTAAAAGAATTGTTGAAAAATGACCAAGGAAAAGCAAAGCAAAGAATATCTTTTGAACCTGCTCATGTATAGCGGCAGCTTGCATGACTTACTTGGCATACTCCAAAGTATATGTGAAACACTAACATTAACACACCTGAATCCTCGGATAAAGCATTTCAGGTATTTTCAATTTACATTTTTCGGACTGATGGTAAAAGCAAAGGGGTTGCTGGAAATGATGCTCTTCAAAACAGAATTCCTACAGCAAACTGTTTCAGAATTTATGCAAATACATGCAGACCTTTCAAAACTTCAGAAGAGAATGCAGAAAGCATACGCCCTTATCCATAGCAACAAAATGATAGAAGGAAAGATAGAAATAATAGAATGCTCAAAAGAATACCAAAACATATTTGAAAACATTAATAAAACAGCATCAAGGATGATAATCAAATGAAAAAAAGATATGGTCATGAAATAGCGGGGTGGGATTTGGCACAGAAGAATGAACGTAGCCTATCTCTGGGTAAGATTGCAGAGAGCTATTTTGATGCTTATATGGACATTGATGAGCTGACAAAGCACATGATTATCGCAGGTTCTACTGGCTCAGGTAAAACAGTTGCTGGTCAAGTGGTAATAGAGGAAGCATTATCTAAAAAAGTGGCAGTAGTTGTTATAGACCCAACATGCCAATGGACTGGCTTTCTGAAGGAACTTGAAGATGAAGCTATGAAAAAAAGGAATGCGATGTTTAACATGAAAAAAGACAGAGTAAAAATACCTGTAACAATAATCAACTTGAATGCCAACACGACAGTTAAGGAAGCAAAATCATACCTCAATAATGGTGAGCTTACAATTTTCACTGCAAATCTATTAACAGAAGCAGAACTTGACATTTTTATTCATAAGTTTGTGACCTCATTCTTTTCAAATGTTCCTAATGAAAGTCAAGAGCTTAAAGTTCTTCTCGTTTTTGAGGAGATACACAGGATTCTGCCAAAATATGGGGGAACTGGTGCAGGGTTTCTTGCTATAGAACGAGGTGTGAGAGAATTCAGGAAGTGGGGAATAGGCATAATACTCATAAGCCAGGTATTGGAAGATTTTAGAGGAGAGATTAGGGCGAATATTGGCACGGAAATACAGATGAGAACTAGCTATGAAGTGGACTTGGGAAAGATAACAACAAAATATGGTGACCCTATTGCAAAGGCGGTAGTTAGGGCAGAAACAGGCACTGGTCTTTTTCACAACTCTGCTTATAACATCGGTCAGCCTTACTTTGTCATGTTCAGACCAATAACCCACAGCATACAGAGGCTTTCTGAAAAAGAGTTAAATCATTACGAGCAACTGTCACAAAAGATTCAAGACATGGAGCCTAAAGTATCTGAAGATGATTATAACTTAAAGTTAGCGAAAGAGAAGCTGAAAACAGGAAACCTAAAAGCTGTTGAGATGTTTCTTGAGGGATTACAGCAATAATCTCCATTTTTTATTTAACTAAAATTCACAACCTACTAGTAACGCTGCATAAGTCGTTTATTCCTGTCTGTATGAAGTAGACCATATATGGAAATATTGACAAGAAAAAGCACATTTGGGCAGTTTAAACGGTGATGTATAATAACCGATTAATATTGTTGTTGTTTCATCGTCGAGAATCATATAGTGCAGCGTAACAATCTTTAAATAGCAGCGACGACATGTTAAAGTTATATCAGGCAATACAAAGGGCATTACTTCTAAAAATAGTTCGTCTTAACAGACGGAGGAATTAAAAATGGAAATAGAAAATGAACTGGAAAATAAAGGAAGGAGTGGCTGGTTTTTGGACAGCAGAAGACATGCATTAAGTGCAAAAGGCATCAAGAACGCAAGGAGAGAAAGAGTAGACAGGGAACTCGAAGAATTAAGGCAACTTTCCGAACAAGGAGAGTTGACATGGGCAGATTTTGAGGAAATCTGTGGGACTGACGCCGAGAAGAAGTTGCAGGAGCTGGTCGACCAAAGCAAAGTTGAGTTTGACGGCTTTGAGCTGGAAGAAGCAAGTAGAAGAAAACGTTATGGCGAGGGTTGGGTCGAGTTTGACGGCAAAACAGTTGTGCTGGAAAAAGACACGCCGATAAAACTGCTGTCTTATTGAAAAATGTGGGGTTAAGCAACAACTTAACCCCCCACCCCACATGGCACAGAAAAAAGAAGATGTCAAATCCCTGAAAAAACAAATAGAGTGGCTTTCAAAACAGTTATCAAACTATAACTTTGCCATCCGAGCTGGTGCCGAGGCTGACTATTTTTTATTGCGACAAAATTCAATTTTGAGTAAACTTGCTACAAATACAATGTATTTTTGTAAACTATTTCAAGATGACATCGCAAAATTGGACAAGGAATTTGCGAAAAGAAAATCATAGTCCGACAAGGTCAGGGGGTCTTACCGTAGGCACCTCCGTAAAATATTGTATTACGGTCTTCCCCTGACTATTTTTTTTAATTCTGTAATGCCATGCTTTTTCCTTAACATCGTAAGTAATTCATCTGGGCTCATATTAAATTCACGACACTTTCCATTCATCAATTCACTAATTGAACTTTCTCTATCAGATGGGCTATGATAATATTGAATAGAGAATGACACATTTGCTCCGCATTTAGGACATTTGTTTTTATTATTACAGGTAAAAAGATAGTGTTCAATATATGTCTTTCTGCACACAGCACAAACAAATTTACTTCGATATGATTTTTCAAGACAAGTCTTGCTACAAAAATATTGCCCACGTTTGTTTCTACAACAGGTCTTGTAATTATTTATGCTTTTACCACACGTTTTGCATTCCATTTAAACTCTTAATTGTTGACTAACCCATTGATATATGTAATAATCTCCGTTAAGCAGGTGTTTCTGCATAGTCCTTTAAAATCAATTCAGCCTGTTTCAGCACGAGTTCTGTTGCAGAAGCCTGCTTGTCTGGGGGATACCCATATTGTCGTAGAATTCTCTTAACAATGACCCTCAACTTTGCCTGTATACTCTCCTTCAGCGTCCAGTCAATTGTAACATTCTTCTTAACAGCATTAACCAACTCTTTAGCAATAATCTTTAATGTTTCATCCCCTAAAATCTTGACTGCACTATCATTGACTTCCAAAGCATCATAGAATGCCACTTCATCATCAGATAAGTTAAGGTCTTCGCCTCTCTGTTGGGAGAGTTTCATTTGTTTTGCAAGTTCTATAAGTTCCTCTATGATTCTGGCTGTTTCGATTGCTCTGTTCTGATATTTCCTTATGCTTTTCTCCAGCATCTCTGCAAAAGACCTGCCTTCAACAAGGTTCTTTCTCTCCCTGACCTTAATCTCGTCATTAAGCAACTTCTTTAACAATTCAAAAGCCAGATTCTTTTGGGGGAGTTCTTTTACTTCCTGCAAGAATTCTTCTGATAAAATGCTGATGTCAGGCTTCTTAATGCCTACCTTATCAAATATATCTATAACTTTGTCTGATGATATTGCTTTGGAGATTATCTGCTTGATTGCAGAATCAAGGTCTTCTGTTGTCTTGCCCGTTATGGTCATAGTCTTCTTGAATTGAGCCTTTACCAGTTGGAAGAATCCAACATCTTCTCTTATTTTAATAGCCTCTTGATGCGGAACCGACAATGCAAATGCCTTAGATAATTCTACGGTGTGCTTGATAAATCTGTCACGACCATCTTTTTGCATAAGTATAAACTCCATGCTGTCTGCAACAATATCCATCTTTTGAGTTGCTTTTGCTGTAAAGAATCTCTTGTAATTGTAGCCATGCAATAATGCTGTGACTATCTCATATTTCTCAAGCATTAGTGCAACTGCTTCTTCCTGTGGGATGCCAGTTTCCTTCTTATCTCCTTCTGTGTATTCGGCAAGTGCTTTTTTTAGTTCATCGGCTATCCCTAAATAATCTACAACCAATCCACCTGGCTTATCTTTGAAAACCCTATTGACACGAGCAATTGCTTGCATTAATCCGTGGCTTCTCATGGGCTTATCCAAATACATGGTATGCAAAGAAGGCACATCAAAACCTGTAAGCCACATATCCCTCACAATCACTATTTTTAATGGGTCACTTGCATCCTTCATCCTGTCGCCAATTGCTCTTCGCCTTGGCTTTGTCCTTATATGCTCCTGCCACGACTTGTCGTCTGTTGCAGAGCCTGTCATGATTACTTTTACAAATCCTTTGTCATCGTCTTTGTTATACCATTCAGGTTTGAGTTTGATTATTTCATTATGCAAATCTATGCAGATGCGTCTGCTCATACAAACAATCATGGCTTTTCCGTCAAGAATCTGAAGCCTTGCCTCAAAGTGTGCTATTATGTCCTTCGCAACTCTTTTTATTCTCTTTGGGCTACCAACGATTGCTTCAAGCCTTGCCCACTTGCTTTTGAGTTTTTCTTTTCTGGCAACTTCTTCCCCTTCTGTAACATCTTCAAATTCTGGGTCAATCTTTGGCTTCTCTTTTGATTTAAGGTCTAACTTTGCTAATCTGCTCTCATAATATATCCTTACCGTAGCACCATCATTAACTGCCTGCTCTATGTCGTAAATATCAATATAATCTCCAAAGACTGCGGGAGTGTTCCTGTCCGCTTTCTCGATTGGAGTCCCTGTAAATCCAATAAAAGAAGCATTAGGCAAAGCATCTCTCATGTTCTTTGCAAAGCCATCAATAAAATCATATTGACTTCTATGTGCTTCGTCTGCGATTACGATAATGTTTCTTCTGTCAGACAGGCACGGATACTTCTTTGACTTGTCATCTGGCATGAATTTCTGGATGGTTGTGAATATCACACCGCCAGATGCAACCTTCAAAAGCCCTTTTAGTTCATCTCTTGATTCTGCCTGAACAGGTTTCTGCCTTAATAGTTCATAGCATCTGCTGAATGTTCCATACAACTGGTCATCAAGGTCGTTTCTATCTGTTAGAACCACAATCGTTGGATTATCTAATGCCAAAACGAGTTTTCCCGTATAGAAAAGCATAGTAAGGCTCTTCCCCGAACCTTGTGTATGCCAGACAACACCACACCTTTTATCTCCTTTCGGACCTGCTGCACTGAAAGTCTTTTCAACTGCTTTAAGAACAGCATGATACTGATGATAACCAGCCATCTTTTTTATCAACTTGCTTTTATCTTTTTCATATACAATAAATCCCCTGATTAAATCCAAAAACACTTTCTTATTGAACATGCCTTGTAATAATACGGGCAGGGACTTGCTTTTTAATTCAGAATTGATTTCAGAACCATCAGTGGTTCTCCAGAGCATGAACCTTTCTTTATCCGCACTTAATGTTCCTGCCCTTGCTTCCATGCCGTCACTAATTATCAGAATCTCGTTATAGTTGAATATCGTTGGAATCTGCTGTTTGTAAGTTTCAAACTGATTGAATGCCGTCCAGATGGTGGCGTTCTCATCAGCAGGGTTCTTTAGTTCTATGACTACTAAAGGCAGTCCATTTACGAAAAGGATTATGTCTGGTCTTCTATTGTCATTGTTTTCAATTATTGTGAATTGGTTGACAGCAACAAACTCATTTCGTTCAGGCTTATCAAAATCAAAGAGCCAGACTTTATCACCAGCAATTCTCCCATCTTTTCTATATTCCACATCAATGCCATTCACAAGCATGTTGTGGAAGCACTGGTTGTTGATTATCAGTTTCGGGCTTTCTGTCCTTAATACTTTCTTCATTGCTTCTTCTTTTACCTGTTCTGGCAATGTTGGGTTAATTTTGTTAATGGCATTTCGTAATCTGTCAACGAGAACTACATCAGAGTATGATTTTCTTTCAGGATTAATGCCATCACATGCTATATCTGGTCCTGAGAGTATCTTAAATCCCATGCCCTCCAGAATCTCCAGAGCCATGAGTTCAACTTCCGATTCAGTAATTATCTTTGGCATTATGAAACCTCTACTGGAACACGAATCTTTCCAGAAATAAGTCTGGGCAGTGTTGAGTCTCTAATATCCGTCAAATATCTATTTTGATGTTGCATACTTTGAATTTTCTGATTTAAACTTTCAACAATCTTACCATAATCTTTAAGTAAGTCCATCGGGGGTATTAGAATTTCAATATTCTTCATTACAGAACCTGGCACTTCTCCAAAGGTAGAGCCATGTGCTCTGGACTTAATTAACTCAAGGTTATGTATTAAAAATTGATATAGAAATTCTGAACAAATGCCTTGTTTAGGAATCAAAGATTTAAAACCTTGATTGGTGCTTATTTCGTTCTCTGAAATCGCACAATATCCTATGGGAGCCCTACTACTAAATAAGATAGTCCCTTTCGGCATTAATTTGGCACTGCTATTTTTTAATCCGTCTTCGGTAATATCTGTTGCTCCATGTTGAATAAATTTTCCTGTGAAACCAGACAAATCTTTAGGGGTTAGCCAGGCAATACCTTTTTCACAGAAGTATTCTTTAATATTAGTTCTTGGAGTTCCTCCGCCTATAACTTCTGCCACATCATTTAACTTCCCAATCTTCCATCCTTTTGGTATCTCTCCCAATTCTGAATCAATCATTTTGCCACCGCTTGACTTGTAAGGTCTCCCATACTCATCTGGGAATTCAAAGTCAACGAACCAGTGTTTGAATATTGCTTGTCCAATGGTTTCAAGGGTCTTGTTCATGTTTTGATTTAGTTCTATTTTGGAATCGAGGTCTGTTAGGATTTTGGCAATTTTAGATTGTTCATTTATATCTAAAAGAGGGATAATAATCTGACTAAAGGTATCTGTTGTAATCGTATTAAAAACTGCCCCGTGCCCTTTTTGTTGGAACTCTTTTATTTTATTTTTTAAAAGATAATACAAATAATCATTATTCAAATCTTCTTTCCCATCAAGCCCATAACAAGATTGATTGAATGCCATATCTTTTGTTACTTGTCCTAATTCTCCAACTGTTCCTCTGGCGGATATTATTATTTGACCTTTGTGTAGCAATTTTGTAGAACTATTTTCTAAACCTTTAGGGGTGATGTGCTTTTCGGTGTCATGAATCCATCTTCTGTCGCCAACGAAGTCAACAACAGAAATCCAAGGAATACTACCGTTCCAATATTCATCAATTGCGGTTTTTGGAGTTCCTCCTCCAATAATTTTTATGTGGTCTGCGAGAATCGCTGTTTTCCATTTTTCAGGAATCATTCCTATTTCAGTTTCTTTGAATTTGGTTTTTTGCATTAGTATTTTACCCCTAATTCTCGTAACAGACCAAATTTATCTATGCATCTTATGTTAAGTTGTTGGCAAATTGTAGGGATTTTGGTTTTTCCAGCACCTTCATCTGCCACAACAACGCCTTTTCTGCTCATAGCCAATATAATGACCCACGGGTCTGCCCATGCTCCAGTCTTTTGAATCTGAAAATCCCAATGGGATTTATCATACTCTTTTTTTACTTGAGGTAGTGCCCTCCTTTGGTTGTTGTCTGGGTCAATGAAAATGAATTTATGTTTAACACACCACATACAAATTTTATCTTTAACATAACTAACTTCTCGATACACTTCTAACGGAGAAATCAATTGCTCATTCTTGGCTAATTCTTCAATTTTCTGCCAAATAGTAGGGAATAGGTCTTTTGGATAATGCTTTAGATTGATGAGTGAACTGGTATCGATACAATAGACAGGGACCAGTTTAATCTGTGCCATTGTATCCTCCCTCTCCAATGAATTTCTCTGCGTATTTGCTCTTGATGTTTAGAATATCCATTGCTTCAGAAGTAGAAATTTTACCTGAACTGTGAGCACTTTTTACTTTCTCAACAGTCCTTCTTCCCACCCTCTTGAGATAGACTTTCTCCCAATTTCGCCTACCAAACTTCTTTTCTGAAGGCAATAATTTCTCGTTGAAGGCACTCTTGAAGGCAGCATATCTCTCTTGTTGAATCAAGGCATTTGTTAGGAGCCTAATCATGATAACTTGTTTACTGACAGAATATTTTTTGCTCATCTCACCTACGCTTTTTTGAGAAGTCCCTATCTGTGATGCTGTATTCCTCAAATCTGAAACTGGAACCAAAACTTCAGAAGCAAATAGGTTGCAATAGTATTCCACATCATTATTTCCCCCGACTTCAAGGTCCATGGAGCATATAGCACTGCTTCGTTGAATGAGATGGCACATATCGTGAAAGAGGGAGAAAAGTTTTACTTCTGGCTTGTCTTTCTCATTCAACACAATAATGGAAATTCCCGAAGATATGCAGAATGCTCTGACATCATCGGCTTTCAACGGATACTCGATGACAACTATTCCTGTCTTGTTCTCAAGTCGTTGTTTGTAATTCTCCAAAGTTTCTTCTGGTTTTTTTGAATCGAATGTCGATATTCCTATTTTTTCCCTAAATGCCTGTGCCAATTGAGTAGCAGTATAATCTTTAGAAAATTCAGGAATATTACTTCTCTCTTCCGAGATTTCTTGCAAAGCATTAATCAAGTAATATGCTCTTCTCTCGGCTTTCCTGACTTCAGGACTTATTTTCTTGTCTCTATTAATTCTATAATCCTTTAATTTATGAGGATATTCTGGTGCTTTGTCTTCAAAGAAAGTAATTAATGGGTATTGGTATATATCAGACAATCTCTTTATCAAACCAATGGATACTTTGACTTTTCCACTTTCAATCTTTTGAAGTTCCTCAACTGAAATTTCAAGTTTGGAAGAAATTTGTTGTTCAGAGTAACCAGTATTTTCACGCAGTTTTCTTAAAATGTCTGGTGCAATATCCAATTCTGAATCTTTCTTGCTCATATTTTAAACCCTATACTCTCCAGATTCTTCTTTATCTCGGCATCGAGTTTTTGCCCTTCCTTCATCTGCTCTGCCAGTTGTGAAGTAAGGCGTTTCATCTTCTCTTCAAAGAGTTCTTCGTCTTCTTCCTCTTCCTCTGCTCCTACATAACGACCAGGTGTTAATATGAATCCGTGTTTCTCTATATCATCCATCTTAACAGACTTGCAGAACCCCAAAACATCTTCGTATTTGCCTGCTTCACCACGCCATGCGTGATATACAGAAGCAATCTTGGCAACATCCTCTTCTGTAAGTTCTCTGTGCCTTCTGTCAATCATGGCACCCATCTTTCTGGCATCAATAAACAATATCTCCCCCTTCCTGTTTCTGAATTTATGGTTGCTCTTATCCCTTGAAATAAACCATAAGCATGCTGGAATCATAGTATTATAGAACAATTGCGAAGGCAAAGCGACCATGCAGTCAACAATATCTGCTTGGATTATTTTCTTCCTAATGTCTCCTTCTCCGCTAGTGTTGGAACTCATTGAGCCATTAGCCAAGACAAATCCCGCAAATCCAGTTGGCGATAAGTGATGAATGAAATGTTGAACCCATGCGTAATTTGCATTGCCTGTTGGGGGTGTTCCATATAACTTCCATCTCACATCTTCCTTTAGCATTTCTCCTTTCCAATCACTATCATTAAACGGAGGATTTGCCAGAATAAAATCCGACTTCAAATCCTTGTGCTCGTCATGTAAGAAACTGCCTTCATTATTCCATTTGACGAATGTGCTGTCTATTGCTCGTAAAGCCAGATTCATCTTGCACAACCGCCATGTTGTCTGGTTTGATTCTTGCCCATACAAAGAGACATCGCCGATTCTTCCGCCGTGTGCCTGAACAAACTTCTCTGATTGGACAAACATGCCTCCAGAACCACAGCATGGGTCAAATACTCTGCCTTTGTATGGCTCAATCATTTCTACTAGTAATCTGACAATACAGCGTGGCGTATAGAATTGACCGCCTTTCTTGCCCTCTGCATCTGCGAACTGACCGAGGAAATACTCATATACCCTTCCCAGAATGTCTTTGCTTTTGCTTTCCTTATCGCCTAAACCTATCGTGCCGATAAGGTCTATCAATTCTCCCAGCCTTTGCTTATCAAGTGCTGGACGAGCATAATTCTTTGGCAATACTGCCTTTAGGCTCGGATTATCTCTCTCAATAGCATCCATAGCATCGTCAATAATCTTCCCAATGATTGGTTGCTTGGCACTATTTTGTAGGAATTCCCATCTTGCTTCTTTTGGAACCCAGAAAATGTTGTCTTGCCTGTATTCGTCAGGGTCTTCAGGGTCTGCTCCCTTGCTTTTTTCTGATTTAAGTTTCTCATATCGTTCAGAGAAAGCATCGGAAATGTATTTTAAAAATATCAAACCCAGAACTACATGCTTGTATTCAGCAGCATCCATATTGTTACGCATCTTATCTGCTGCTTTCCAGAGTTTTTCTTCAAAGCCTAAATTTGCACCATTATTTTGATTTGCCATTCTTCTTTGCTCCAGGTTTCATGTAATCGTCAATATATCTTTCAAGAACATCCCAAACTCTTTCTCTATTTCTTTTGACTTGACCTACAAAGTCAATCCAGCGGTCTCTATTTCCTTTGATAGAGATTATATGTGTTCTTTTGTCTTCTTTCATAGTATTGGTATGAAAGTATTACCTGTTATTTAAATATATTGTTGTTGTTTGCTCTTAACTGTGCTCTATACAAATGCACAATAATTCTTAAATACATCTTAATGCTGCCAGTATGTATATGGATACATCACGTCAATTCAATACGTATGAATTGAGAAATGTTTTGGATATGAAACAGACTGAGATTGATAGGCTTAGGAAGGAGAATATAGAATTAAGGGCAAAGAATCAGGTTTTATGTAATTGGAACGTAGCTTGGCAGAAACACAGGTGGAACGAGGCTTTGCTAGAGAGATGTGAAGGTCTGGAACAAGAAATAAAGGGTTTGTCAAATATTCAAACTAGAATCTTGGTATATCTTTCTAGGACGCATGACGCTAATCGAAGACATGTCAGGGCAGTTTCTCGAGCCATGAGTATCTCTCCGTCAACTGCCCACCACAACCTTGCGGTATTGGCAGGAAAACGGCTCATCCGCTGCTATCTGCGTGGAAGCCACCTCAAGAAGTATTACACCCTCCCGGAAGCCCAGGATTTAGTCCAGTGGGCATTTACACATAATCCTCAACTTCATTGAGTGTTCGGTTTGTTCTTATATTACTTGCTTTCCTTCACCGCCAAGCACCTTCTTGATAATGGTAAGTTTCTAGTTACCATACCATAATCGGTATGTGAAAATTGAATGTTCGGAATGTTTTACATCTCTTTATGTCATGTCGCCCCGTGGAACCTTATATGTGTATGTAGGTTCACAAACATTTTGATTACCGTGCCATGTGAAAAATACATAAAAAGGAACCAAAAGAATCTGATTCCTAACATCTACATATTTGTAGTTTTACATAAAAATACATATTTACATACCAACTACGATGGGCACTTCGTATGTAATATCTCGTTCAACCCATCCCCTGTTTTTGAATCTCACTACTAGCATAGGAGTTACCTGATGCGACAATGCGACTTTCCTAAGGTCCTCAAGTTGTTGTCGCACTATTTTGGGTATGCGATATTCTGCTGCCTTTATTGCCTTGACCTCAACCAGGTATGTCTTTCCATTAGCAATAGTTACAACATCACATGGTGCTCCTTCTGAAGCTCCTGAGCCAGCCACCCTTACCGCAAATATGCCCTTCTCTCTGACATACTTGCAGTAATAGTTCTCGTATTGCTTATTATGACATAATGCCATTCTCGGTCACCACCACTTTTTGATTTTGAGATAAAGCAGTTACATACTGCACAGCCTCTTCGGGTGTTTTTGTCTGAATTATTATCTGATTCACAACTTTCTGCTGGTTGTTTCTATTGTAATATGCGTCTTCTATGTCCTGCTTCTTCACCCTATTCACGATTTGCAAATAACGGCGTGTCTCTTCAATATTTGCATGTCCTAGGAATTCCTGAATATACTCAAGTCTAACACCTTTCAACAACATGTTTGTGGCACAAATATGTCTCCCCGAATGGGCATTGTATTTATATCTCCATCCACCATTTTTCATAGGCATCCATTTTTCTTTCATACCTAATTTTTCGTATAACTCGTCATAGACATACTCATAATGCCTGACCATGCTCTTGAAGTTTGCCTTGGAATCTTCTCTTGGTATGACATACTCCTCGTTTGGATTCATCTCTTGCCATTGCTTGAGAACAGGGATGTAGAAAGAGGGTATATCCAGAACCCTATCCTTCCCATAATCGCTTTTAAAACGCTTGGTATTCTTGTCATTATTAATTGACATCTTTCCAATTTTTAGGTCAACATCAGTCCACAACAGGCGTATAGCTGAACCAATCCTTAACCCCATAAAGCAACCTAATGCAAATACCGTCACGAGTTTGCTGTCATTGCATGCTCTTACAAACTGCATGATTTTTGCTTTCGTTGGCACCTTAGGTAACAATGCACTGCCTTTAGCATTCAGCTGCCCTTTCCTATCCTTCTTAAAATTCTTTTTCGTATCTCCTTTCTTGTTCATTTTTGTGTTTGCCATTTTGTTTACCTCCTCATGGATTTCCAATTTCATCATCTATAAACAGATGAAAAGCACTTTCGTTCATGTCATGGTATTTTCTTTTTGCAGGGTGACCCTTGATTTTTGAGTAGCCTCTCGCACTCATTTCCCTTAACGCTTCTTTCACGCTTATGGTTCTGTGTTTCAGCTGCTCTTTCAGGTCAGGGTGTGCGTTGCACAGAATCAGCCACCTGTATGCTGTTGTCGGGCTTATTTCTTTTTCCAGCATGATGTCGTTGAAGGTTACTTCTTCCCTGCTCAGCCTGACTTTTCTTTTGTCCTTGGTGTATTTGTAGTGGTTGCTTAACCTTCCTGCCCACCGCCTGCAGTCATGCTCTGTTGCTGTCGGTATTCTTTGCCTGACTTCTCTCATTAAGTTCTCCACTTTCGAATAAATTGTTTCGTATGTTCTTACCATTTTTACATCACCTTTAACATTTACAAGAGAACCAGAGATTAATAAAGCGAATTGCATAAAGTGTCCGCACCTGCGGACAAGCAAGAACTTTTCAGCCAAAACGGCTCATTTATTCAACTTAACGGGTGTTATGCGAGTCGACCCTACAAAGTGGGGTTGACCTTCTGAAAGAAGAGTTGAGAAAAAAGGTGTTCATCAGGTGCGAAGCACTATTCAGTAAAAGAAGTAAAGGGCAAAATTTATTAATAGGAACATATTATCATTCTATATAATGGGAACTACAGTATGCGTTAGGAAAGATGCAATTCTTGATTTAGTTAGAGTGAAAGATGAATTTAACAGCATAATAGAGTCTCTCGAATTAATGGCAGATCCTGAATTTATGGATTCATACAAAAAGTCAAAAGAGCAAATAAAAAAGAGAGCGTTTGATGATTGGAATGAGTTATAGGATTCTTCCAACTAAAGAGTTCTCCAAGGATTTTAAAAAATTAGATTCTCAGCTACAGAAGAAAACTAAGAACAAGATTGAGGAAGTTGCGGAGGATCCTACCAGATACAAGTTCTTACACTATGATTTAAAAGGTAGTTGCAGAGTAAGGATTGAAAAAATTAGGGTTATATTCTCTTATGATGAAAATAGCAAGGAATTGTATTTAGAGAAAATTGTTTTTGGTCATAAGTATAGATAAATTTTGCCCTCTTTTGCGTTTCTAGCCTTTTTTTCTCAATTTCGCATAACATATGCAATTTAACGAAGTTGATTTTTCAGAGCTGGAGCGAGGCAGGCAACCCAGCCGAGCGACCTCAAAAAATCAATTTGGGTGGAGAAACCTGCAAGGTTTCGGAACCGTTAAATTCCTGTTAAACGTGATCCCAGAACTTGACCCTCGTCGGTAAAATTTAGCTTCGCGTTTTTATTGTTTGATTTTTTGTTCGAGCAACCTGCGAAATCAACGTTTCGGCTGCCGAAGTATATAAATATGTGCATGGATTTATATATCTTGTCCTTCTTATACGGGATTTCTCGCCTCTCAAAAAATGAGGTACCTTTTTTGGATCCCTAGTCTATATATAGAAAGGCAACCTTATTGTTATTATGGATAAACAGTTTACCTAAAAAGATAGATTTATATATGTGCTATATATTCTTATATATGTGATGTAACATGGTACAAGCTGTAATAAATATTGATGAAAATGCAAATAGAGTTTTAAATATTGTTAAAGCAAAATTTGGTCTTAGAGATAAATCTGAAGCCATAAATTTAGTTGTAAATGAATATGAAGAAACCTCCCTTGAACCAGAGCTTAGACCTGAATATAAATCTAAACTAGCTAAGATTATGGGAGGTAAACATTTTTCTAGAGGGGCATTTGAAAAAGAGGTAGAATAAATGTTTACTGATTCTTACAGTGAAGAGATTATTAAGAAATTAGCTAAACTCAAAAAAAAGATCCAATTCATTATTCCAAAGTTCGCAAAAAGATGGATTCAATCTTAGCTGAGCCAGCACATACCTACAAGTTTTTGGGGCATGATATGAAAGGTGTTAACAGGATTCATTTAGGACATTTTGTTCTGGTTTTTGTAATAGATCATAAGAATAAACTTGTTTCTTTTGAAGATTATGATCATCACGATAATATATACAGATAGGATCATAGGTTCCTATTAAATTAACTGATTTCTTAGAGAGCCTTACATCGTATTGATGGAAAATTTTCAGAGCTGGATTGGCATTTGGACTAAAGAAAATTGAGACGGAGACCTTTAGAGTAGAGGCTCAATTTTCGTAGTCGGTAAACGGCTGTTATGCGAGGAGCCACTACGACTGAGCATATAGAAAATAACATTTTCGCTACACTTTGCGTTCTTTCTATTATCTATATTGCCTTAGCCAATTAATATGCGAAGGTAGTGGTGGCGACCGATAGCTCGGAGAGCGAGAGAGTTGAGAAAAAAGGCGATTAGTGCTTGAAAGGCTACTTAAGAATTGGGAGGTAAACCCCGAATAATTAACCATTTCTTTTGTATCTCAGTACTTCCATTATAAACGAATAAAGAGTTCCGACACAAGCGAGTCCCTGTTCAACCATCAATGCAGTCATTTTGTCACCAACTCTATAATTCTGCAAAGAAGGCAGCCCTAAATATTCATGAAGCGGTCGTCCTGTAAGGGCTGGTCCAATAACTGAATCCATTAATAATGTAACTGCAATTGATCCAATGACTTTATCAATAGTAATTTGCTCTTTGGGACCTCGAATCATATAATAGAGGAGTGACGTCTATTATTTAAGTATGTTGATTTTAGTCTACTATTTTACGTTTTTAGCCTTTTTTCTCAATTTCGCATAAAAAGCCGTTAAACGAAGTCACAAATTTCCCCAGAGACCCCTCGGGCGAAGTTATTAAATGAAGTTTAAAACGAGCCCAGAGTGGGGCTCAGGCTGGAAATTTGGGATTTTGGAGAGGTCGGGAATTTTCTTGGAAAATTAGCAAAGCGACCAACCGGACCGTTTAACGGCTCGTTAAACTCTCCGACCATACGTAAGTATTGGTCGGATTTTGTCCGAAAAGTAAATTTGAAGTCCGCTAATCAAGCGAGCATAGCGAACCATAGTCATTACACATCAAGGGGCTTTGGCTTTTTGATATAATATTGACTATTTAGTAGTTACAAACAAAAGATTTATAAATAATCAGGAATTATCCTAAGGCATGCGGCCAAATAATAATTTATCTGCATTGAACCGAAAATCTAAAACTATTGATACAATCGCTCGAGAATATGGATTTGATCTAGTGTCTAACGGTAAGGAAGAATTCCCAAGCGGTCCATGGGGTACTGGTGGCGTTGGTCTTATGACTACTTATCATAGACCTGCACAAAATGAAGTCCCTCCTTTAACTCTTGTTGTCGAATATTGGTTGTCTCCAAAAGCCGGAGATTTGTATAAAAATGTAGGAGATGTTACTCTTTCTGTCAGAGCTGATGCACCTAACAATTATTGGTTTGGCATACCCACACCGCCAGAGGATATTAAAGATGCTGCTCCGAGATTAAATGCTTTTCTGCAATTATTAAAAGATAGGGAACTAACTCCTCAGGTTTTCAAATTACTTACAGATGAGCATTCTTTAGGTTTTATGTATGCGGGAAAAAGATATTATCCTTATGCGCAATTTCCCAAGGCTGCCAGATAAGCCAAAGCTCCTTTATTTATCGGACTTCAAATTTATTGAGTTTAACATATGCGATTTAACAAAGTTTTTTCCCTCGAGAATTTTTCCTCGTGAACGAAATGAACAGAGCTGAAAAATTCTCAGAGATGGAAAAAATTTGGGTCGAGAGCTTGCAAGGCTCGAGCTGTTAAATCGCTGTTATACGCCCTGAGCCTCCGCAGAGGCGAAAATGCAATGTGGTTCGAGCGTAGCGAGAAAGTTGAGAATTCACATTTATCAATAATTAAAATCTCTCTTAATTCGGGTGGGAAAGTTTAGCTGTCCTCGTAATAGTGAGGGGTTTCCGCGTAATTTTTTGCTTCTTTTTTGAAAAAGAAGGTTAGTGTAGCTCAGTTAAATAAGATCAACCATATAATCATATTTGTATTCTTGAATTACAGGATTAACTTCAAATTCTTTTATTATTTTTGTGTATTTTTTTCTAATATTTCTTGTTATTTCATCCAATTCTTTATAATTTTTAGCACATACTCCAATACAAAAATCCCATTTTCCGGAGAATTTGGCAACATAAATTATTTTAGGATGTTGCTTTAAGAAATTAATAAATTTTTCTTCGTCTTCTAGCTCGAGATTGAATAAAGAAAAAGTTACATAAGCATAAAGAGGATAACCTAATTTAGAAGGATTAAGAAAAGCATGGTAAAATCTTATTACCTTTTCTTCCTCTAACTTTTTAATTCTATACTTGACGACATCTCTCGGAAGTTTGGTTTTTCTGGCAATATCACTTATAGATTGTTTTGCATTTTTTTGAAGTTGTTCAATTATCTTTTTGTCTTTGTCGTCAAGTTTTACTTTTTCTCCGAACTCTAATTCGTATTTTTCTTCCATATTACACAATATGTGTAAGATTATTTATAAACTTTGCTATTTTGAGTGAAATTTAGCAGATAAGTATTTATAGTGTATATTGATATCATTTTATAATAGTAAAATGGAGAAAAGAAAATGAGTTTAGAACAAATAGCTGAAAAATATCATGAATTGAAACAGAAAAGAAAAAATGCTCAGGAAGAGAGAGCAGATCAAATAAGAGAAACAGAAAGATCTTCTGATGTAAGAATAGGTAAGATAGATGAAGATATCAAAAGCATAGTTTTTGATGATAATGAAGTAAAAAGGTATCTAATTTCTCAGGGTTTTGAAAGAGTGGATTCTCTTCCTTGGTATTTAGATGTAACAAGAGGAGTAACTAGGAGATTAAAAGATAGTCTAACATATTGGAGAGAAACAGAAACAGCAGAAGGTAAGAAAAATGGTTTTATATTTAGGGTTACAAATGGGCATTATGAACTTCAAAGTTCAAAAAATAATCAAAGAAATTCTAATGTTTTAAACTCTGATAGAAGAAGATTTGATGAACATAGGGGACAACTTATCCTTTGTTTCGGTTCAATGTTTTTAGGACTTGGGTTGGGGGTAGGAGGTTATGCTACGAGAAATCCTACTATGTTTTTAGGAGGATGTGCAGGGCTAGCATACTACGCTTATATACCGCTAAAAATTTGTTCTTTTGCAAAGAAAAAACCAAAAACAGAAGCAGTAGGTAATGAAGCTGTTCTGCAACTTTATCAAAAGTTTTCTTCAAATTCTTATAGAGCCCCACTTTCTAAATAAATCTGAAAATCCGCTGATTTTTAGCTATCTGTTTTTCATCAGAAAAACTCGCGGAAACCCCTCGTATATTTGGGTGGGTGGGGGGGGACGGCTAAGAGAAATTTTAACAATATTTTAATTATTAGTTTGGTAAAACTAAAAGATGAATTCTCAATTGCGTATAACATATGCGATTTAACGAAGTTGATTTTTCAGAGCTGAAAAAATTGAGGCAACCCGCAATTTTTTCCTCGAAAAATCAATTTGGGAGAGGAGATTTGAGAAGGAGACCTTTAGAGTAGAGGCTCAAATCTCCGAACCGTTAAATTGCTGTTAGCCGAGTCATCCCCCTACGAGCAAACATTTCCAGATTTAGAGTTTCGTTAAACAGTTAGGTTCTTTATAGATTTACTGCGACTTATAGAAGTTATATGTTTGCGGAGTGGGGGTGACCAAGCGACTGAAAGGAGTGCAGAGTCGAAAGAAAGACCGTATTGCTGAGCGCATGCGATACATTACTTTAAGAATAAAGGGGCACTCAGTATAATAGATATATCATAATGCACAAAATTATTAAAGATAGACTCACTCCAATAAAAAGAAGAATAGTACAACATGGACAGGAATGAACAAAATAACCCAAATGCATTTAGGAATGGAATACCTAAAGATTCACTTTCATATAAAGTGCTTCGTTTATTTTTTAGTCCACCATTACCTCCACGTAAACGATCATTCACAATAAAAGAAGTTACTGGATGTGTAGCACCAGGACATGAAGGGAAAGTTGAGGAGATAGTGCAACAACTAGAACAGGACGGGTTTTTGATAAAAAATCCTTCAAAACCGGGATATTATCAATATAATTATAATGAATGTCCTAATATAGAAATCCAAACAGAGTTTGAAAAAGATGTTGCATATGAATATCTTCCTGCATTTCCTAGTTATGATATAGTATGATTAATAATGGTATGCCAAGTGCCCCTTTCTCGTTTCTAGGTCTTTCTTTCGATTTTGGCTAACATATGCGATTTAACGAAGTTGATTTTTCAGAGTTGGAGCGAGCCCTCCAAATTTGAGGCAACCCACAAATTTGAGAGAGGCGAGCGACCTCGAAAAATCAATTTGGGAAAATTGGGGAAAACTCTTGGAGTTTTAGCTTTAGCGACACAATTTTCCGTTAAATCGCTGTTAAACTCTCCAACCCTACAACGTGGGGTTGGATTTCGTCCGAAAAGTCAGAAATCGGTGCGTCTGTCACAGAGCGAATGCGATGCATTAAAGTAAAAAGAATGAAGGGGCAAAAATCAATTATCTAAATAATGTAGCACTTCTTGCTGGTTTTATTCCGGCTTCAGCAAAAACTTGTTCATATTGTCTTATAGCATCAATTAATGTTTGTTCAGCATCTTGTCGAGTCATTTGACCTCCTACATATTGTGATGCCACAGTATAGACAGTTTCTGGAATCAATATTCTTGCTTCAGCATTATCCAGATATAACATCTTAATGATCTGAGGCGAACCCAATCTTCTTTGAAGAACTCCCAATGTTTGAAGAACCAACTGCGCTGCTCTATCTTGTTCAGTTCCAGGACCTATAGTCTTAAATTGCCCTAGTACTTTTTCTAAATCTTGTTTTGCAGTTTCGGCTGTGATTGGCATATTATGTTATAACTATAGAGTAACATATAAATCTTTCGTTTGTCTTTTGCCCCAATTAACGCCTTAGCACCGATTTCTGATTGGATATAACATATGCGATTAAGCGAAGTGCCGAGCCCTCCAAAAATTTCTCCTCGATTTTTCGGCAACCCATGAAAAATCAGAGCTGAGAAATTTTTGAAAGATGGCGAGGCATTTGGGAGAGGTCGGATTTTTTCTTGGAAAAAAAGCGAAGCGTTCCGACCGAACCGCTTAATCGCTGTTAGTTTCTTTTTCCATACGAAGTATGGGAAAATTTCGTCCGAAAAGTCGGCAAATGGCGAATACTATCAAAAACGAAGTTCAACAAAGTAACAGAAGAAAGGGCAAGAAGTAATATTATTCTATTAATCCAGGCCTAAACAGACCCACTAATTGAAGTAAATCTAATATGAATACAATTACAAATACAATAATAATAATTTTCATTTGTTTCTGTTCTTCAAATTTTAATAGATATGATAAAAGGGCAATTGCGATTGCCATACCAACAATATATGCTCCTCCGAATATCATTAATCCTAATGTTCCCCATCCCCCTCCAGACTCAAACATTAGACCTAAAAAAGTTAAGAGGACTAATAGAATTAAGTAAATACCTAATGTAATCCACATCCATTTGATTTTTTTACTCTTTTCTAGTTCACTTGCAAATAATAAGCATGTTGCAATAAATGGAGTTGCAAAAAGTATACCAAAGAACTGGAATCTCAATAATTCAAGAAATGGTTGTGATCCATAACCTAATAATAAATTCATTAAAATCATTGGGATTAATACTATTGTAAAAAAAGTTAAGATCGCTTTTATCCACTTCATGTTATAATAATGTGCGATGTCTTACTATAAAAATGTTTCTAGACTGATCTCTTGCCCTTTCCACTAATTCGCCATTTGCCGATTGAAACTAACATATGCGATTAAGCGAAGTTTCTAGGGTGTCATCGAGAGTAAGGCAACCCATAGTCTCGAAGATGGTTAGGGTGTATTTTCCCAAGAGCTAGGCAACCCAAGCTCATGCTGGAAAATGAGGTGAAATTTGGGTGAGCGAAGTGCAACGAGCGAACCGCTTAATCGCTGTTAAATACCCCGAACGGAGTGAGAGTGCAACGTGGCCGAGTACCGCAGGGCGAAGCCCGAGGAACGGAGAAGTTCAAAAAAGACTTTCGTATCAAGCTCGAAGAGATATCTTCTTAGAGAATAAAGAGCCCCAGAAAATTAGCAAGTTTTTTATATATGATTACAGATGAATTTAGTATGGATAATAAAATACTAATGACGGGCATTATTTTTATGATAATCCTTTATGGTTGCGCATACCAGGACGGAAATTTGAGGTTCCCCAAGGTGAATATAAAGGAATCGCACCAAACTTGTAGTTTAGATGATGATTGCACGTTGATTAGCACTGATTGCTCTGGTTGTTCCTGTTCAGAACCCGTAAATAAAGATTATTCTGATTTATATAAATCCAAGCGAATACGACTATGTAAGAAATATCATGGACCAGTATGTTCAGTTATTTGCCCACTAACAATCTTAAGATGTATTCAAGGAAAATGTTTGCTTAAGCCCCTTAATGCTTCAAAGTCTGAACAGCTTATGATACTGGAACATACCTTAAATATTTTTGCAGAAGATGGAGGGAATATAATTGGAGAATATTATAGTGGTACAGGTGGTGATTTTTTAATAGAATTAGATTGTGGAGACAATTCTTGTGAAAATCTTAAGTTTGGCAATTTTGAATTAGAAGCTGGAGAGAAAAAACAGTTCATTATACATATTCCTCCGGTTTACACTAGTGAAGAAAAAACGAGTTGTACACTTACTATAAAGAAAGACAATACTGTAAAAGAGTCACAAGATATAACAATAATAACAAGAAGAGTACCAAATGTATATGGTAAAAATGAGGAAGTCTTATACACTGAGGATTCTTGTATCTATGGAGTTGCTTGGGCCAATAACGAACCAGAGCTCTGCTATAAAATTAGAGATGAACTTGAAATAGATTCTTGTCTAAGTAGAGTAGCTTATGAAGCTAAAAATCTAGCCATCTGTGAAGAAGTCAAGAATTCACTGCTAAAGAAGAGTTGTTACAATGCTGTTCTGAAGTGGACAAAAGACCCTGAAGTGTGCCATATAATTGAAGATGAAGTAAATAGAGACTTTTGTCTAAGTATAGTGGCGTATGAAGCTAAGAATCGAACCATTTGTGAAGAAATCAAAACTCCGTATTATAAGGAGAATTGTCCTAATAGGAAGGGGATATAGGACCGCTAAAAGAAGGAAGCTCCTGTTGTTTAGACATAAACTTGCCTAATGGAGAAGACAGTTATGAAAAATATCTTAAAACTAATAGTAATGTAATTTTCTGGGGCTCTATTCAATAATATAGAAAGTCTTTTTTGAATTGTATTTAACATATGCGATTTAACGAAGTTGATTTTTCAGAGGTGAAAAAATTGAGGCAAACCACAATTTTTTCCTCGAAAAATCAATTTGGGAAAATTGGGGAAAACTCTTGGAGTTTTAGCGTAAGCGACCCAATTTTCCGTTAAATCGCTGTTAAGTTCTCCGCCAGTTACGTTAGTTCTGGCGGATTTCGTTCCGAAAAGTCGGCAAATGGCGAATATATCAAGAACGAAGTTCATTAATGTAAAGAAAGAAAGGGATATGGTAAGTTTATCTTGTTGAATCTGGTCTTTTTCTATAAAAATTTACAGTTTTCATACTTCCTTGAGGAACATGATGTTGAGTTTGGCTATAAAGAGAGAGATAATAATCTGCATGTATGGCCCTTGCCACTTGAATCACATCACCTTCAATAACATCTTGTTGTTCACTTCGAAGACCTGCAGTTACATTAGGCTCAGGACCAATATAACTTTGGGATAGGATGTGCACTAAATCATCAAAACTTACGACCTGCCCCTTGTCAGTTTTAAGACCCTTTCTATCCAATAATAATCGTTCAGCCATGTGAATTAGGAATAACTATTCGTTTATAAACATTTCGTTGGTATAAATTGTCAAGTGGTAACAATCCCTTTCCAATTTCGCCATTTGCCGATTGAACTTAACATATGCCGTTTACCGAAGTGACAATCCCTCGAAAATTTTGGCGAGGAAAAATGAGGCATTCCACAGTTTTCACTCCTGCCAAAATTTTCAGAGCTGGATTGGCATTTGGACTAAAGAAAATTGAGAAGGAAACCTTGAGAGTAGAGGCTCAATTTTCGGAGTCGGTAAACGGCTGTTATGCGAGGAGCTCCTACGAGCAAAAAATGTCTGTTGTGAGAATTCTGCTACAGAAGCAGGTTCTTTTTATAATTACATCATGTTGTATGGTTAATATTTTTGCGGAGTGGGAGCGACCGATAGCCCAAAGGGCGATAGAGTAAATCTGGAGTCCGTCTTTCGCAGAGCGAATGCGATAAATTGGGTTAAAGAAGCAAGGGGCAAAAGGTTCGCTATAATAATTTGGCAGCAATTTTTGCTAACGGAGACTCATCCTGTGGGACAATAAAATATGCTGCATTGCCCAAAGCCTCTAAAGTAACTTCATGCCTACGTGAGCGAGTAATATTGTGAATAGGTTCTCCTAATTGTTGGTCTGGTACCCAAACCCATGCATATTTACCAGTCAAATCCCATTCAGGTCCCTTATCACCATGAGGATTAAATGAACGAGCCACGGCAAGATATAAATCACAATAAGTATTTCCTTTGCCAACGACTTCTGCCAGAAAATCTCCTTGATGGATATCTGCTAATTGCCTAACCTGGGCTAATCCCTGATTCCTTAAATAATCTGTAACAATACCCTCCGGTTTCTTTGCTGGATCTCTCATTTTACCCCGTTCAATTAGGGAATTAGACTGTACATTTAAACCTTTTGCCCCTATCTCGTTTTAGGACTCCAGATTTATTTCGCATAACAACTATTTAACGAATATTATGCGTTAAATAGTAAATATATGCAATTTACCGAAAACATTAAATAATCCGGCTTCTTTCCTGATTTGTATGGACAACAAATCGGATCAGATAAACAAGCTTATTGAAGAATTGGAATTGAGAAGATATTCCAAAAAAACTATTGATGCATATACAAATACTCTATCCAAGTTTCTTAGCTCTGGAAAATCACCAAGAGAATTTGTGCTTGGTTATTCTGATAAAAGTAAATCATTTATGAGAAATATATATTTTGCATTAAAGTTCTATTTTGAAAATGTGAAAAAGGAAAACTTTGCAGAAAAAATACCTCTGGCTAGAAAAAGCTCTAAACTACCTATTGTCTTAAATAAGGAAGAAGTTGAAGCAATGCTTTCATATACAAAAAACTTAAAGCATAAGCTTGCTATCGGCCTACTTTATTATGCTGGATTAAGGCTTGATGAAGTTGTAAAGCTAAGATGGCAGGATATTGACTTTAAAAGAAAGATTATCCATATTAAAAAGGCAAAAGGAGACAAGGATAGGATTGTTTTCCTGCATGAAAAGCTTCAGGAAATTATTGAAGAGAACGGAGTAAAAAAAGAAGGCTATATTCTTATTTCTGAAAGAGGCTCAGTATGTAATGACAGAACCATCCAACAGATTATAACTAATGCTACAAAAAGGGCGGGCATAAAAAAGAAAGTGACACCTCACACTCTTCGGCACAGCTTCGCAACTCACTTATTAGAGGGCGGAGCAGATATAAGGCATATTCAGAAACTGCTAGGTCATGCAAATCTGCAAACTACTCAAATTTATACGCATGTTGCAAATAGAGATATCGGAAGATTGGCTGAACTATTGTAGCACGGATTACATTTCGATGAAAAAACCTTAACAGAAACACAAATATTAAATAATATTGGATCAATCTTTACATTTGGTGATTAAGATGAAGAAACTCAAACAGATTAGAATGCTTCTTGCTTCAAAGAAGGATGAATTAAGAAAAGTGTATAAGGTAAGGGAACTAGGTATATTCGGCTCATATGCTAGAGGAGAACAGAAAAAGTCCAGTGATATAGATATCCTAGTTAAATTCGCTGCTAACGCCACTCTCTTCGATTTTGTCGAACTGGGAAACTACCTAGAAGATAAGTTAAAAATGAAAGTAGATGTTGTTTCTGAAGGAGGGGTAAAACCTGAATTAAGGAACAGCATATTAAAAGAGGTAGTAAAGGTATGAAGAGGGATTATAGCTTATTTGTCAAGGATATCATTAGAGCTATGGAATTAATTGAAGAATTCGTAGCTGATATTTCGCTTGAAAAGTTTAAAGCAGATGACAAGACCTCTAGTGCAGTAATTAGAAAATTTGAGATAATTGGTGAAGCTGTAAAGCAGATTCCTCAAAAGATAAAGGATGAATATAAAGACATAAGATGGAAATCAATGGCTGGAATGAGGGACAGGTTGATACATGCATACTTTGGAATAGACTTTGATCTGGTTTGGGCTGCTATAAAAAATGAAATTCCAACTTTGAAGCCCAAGCTAAAAAAGATTATTTCTGATATGGCTCTAGAGGAAAAATAATTGTTAGTTGTTTATGCTGCATAATAATGTTTAATGTTAAAATAGTCCAATGAACTTCCAGGATCTAGAGCAAATAGAGAATTATCAGTTCTATCTAGATACGGCTTTTAAAAAAGCCCAGAAAAGGGCTTTAGTTGCAAGAGAACAGATCAAGAGCGAGAGATCTATACTCAAAAAATCCCAGATGGTTGAAATGCAGAAACTCTCTGTCATCAGGGGGGTCCTCTATGATAGGCTCATTGAGATAGTGAAGTCCTATCCAAGCATAGACCAGCTTCCTGCGTTTTATCAGAAACTGATAAAAATAACATTAGAATATGACGAGCTAAAAAAAAGCCTTGGCGCGGTCAATTGGGCTGCCAAAAAGGTCAATGACCTATTCAAGGTTTATAATGAAAGGATTAAGAGGACAAAGGATTTTCGGAAGATTAACCAGTACAGAAGGGAATTCTATGGAAGAGTATCCTCATTATTAAAGCAGATAAATGACAACTTATTGTTTTTAGAAAACGCAAGAAAGATAATGAAAGGATATCCCACGATAAAAACCTCAATTCCAAGCGTGGTTATATACGGATTCCCAAATGTCGGGAAAACCACATTGCTTCATAAGTTGACTGGCTCCAGGCCAGAGATAAATTCTTATCCTTTTACTACAAAGACAATCAATATTTCTTACATGGAGGAAGGTGGCAATAAGATTCAGTTGCTTGATGTTCCAGGGACATTGAACAGGGAAAAGCAAAATGATATAGAAAAACAAGCTGATCTGGCAGTAGTGGAGGTTGCCGAGCTAATCGTATATGTCCTTGATCTGTCAGAAAGTTATCCATTCAGTGACCAGATAAAATTATTGAAAGATATCAAGAAATTTAACAAGAAAACAATCCTTTTCTTGTCCAAAAAAGATCTTGCAGGAGACAAAATTGATGAGTTTAGCGGGATGGATTTTGAGACCATATCTGAGATTAAGGATCTTAAAAAGGCCATTCTCAATAATGTTAGTACTAAAAAGTAGTATTTAACCGAAAGGTTTATATATTAGCTTTTCATTCTAGATTGTATGGTCATTCAAAAAGAAGTCTTGCTTAAAATTAAAGAAGATTTCAGGCTTAATATTTATGAAGTAAAAATCTGGACAGCATTGCTTTCAAGAGGTATTGCGACAGCAGCTGAACTAGCTGACATATCTGTGGTGCCAAGAAGCAGATGCTATGATGTTCTAGAATCTCTTGAGAAAAAAGGGTTTATAATAATGAAGGTTGGAAAACCAATTAAATATATTGCAGTTCATCCTGAGGAAATTGTTGAAAGGGTTAAAAAGGAACTTAGGCAAAAGGCTGAATACCTCATGACAGGTATCGAAGAGCTGAAAAGCACACCTGTGTTTAAGGAACTTGAGCTATTGTATAAGACAGGTGTTGAACATGTAGATACATCCAAGATTTCAGGCTCAATAGTTGGAAGGCATAATATATATCATGCTATTAAAATTATGGCAAGCAAAGCTAAGAAGTCTCTTTTGATAACCACAACTGAAGAAGGATTCATAAGAAAAGTAAGCTCCTTGAAAAATATAATTGCCAGCCTCAACAAGAAAGGTATAAAGATACAGATTGTGGCTCCAATAAACGAAAAAATAGCAAAAAAGACCAAGATTTTAAATATGAAGAATGTCGAGCTTAAGAACATCAATCCGCAAGCACGGTTTGTGAGCATTGATAACAAGGAATTCCTTTTTATGACCAGAGATGATACAGTGCATCCAGAATATGACAACGCAATCTGGGTAAATTCTGAATTTTTTGCCAAATCTCTGAATGAGATCTTTATAAGGAATCTCTAGTTCCAAGCTTCTGAGAGTTCGAGCTGTCAAATCCACTAACCTTTATTTCAGATGGAAAGCATAAAGTTTATATAGTACCTATTCACCATCAATCATAGTATTCTGGGAAAATTCTGATAAAATGGTAGATGAAAGCGATTTGAAGAAAACCGGAACAACAACTGTAGGTATAGTCTGTAAAGATGGTATTGTGCTCTGTGCTGATAAAAGGGTTACATCCGGTTATTTGGTATCCTACAAGAAATTCCACAAGATTGCCCAAATAAGCGAGAATATTGTTGTTACAGTAGCTGGCTCTGTATCTGATGTTCAATTATTGGTAAAGCTTATCAAGGCTGAGATTAAGCTTAAGGAAATAAGAGGGGGCAGAGAAGCAAGCGTTAAGGAAGCTGCAAACCTGCTTTCATCATATGTATACGGAAGCATAAGACAGATGAGTATGATACCAAGCATCAGCCACTTTATAGTTGGCGGCAAGGATAATCAAGGTTTTCATTGTTATGATTTAAGTCCTGACGGTTCAATTATAGAATGTGATGAATATGTGTCATCTGGTTCTGGATCTGTCATGGCATATGGAGTTTTGGAGACGTTATATAAAAAAGATTTGACAGTTGAAGAAGGAGTGAAACTTGGCACCAAGTCAATCAATGCAGCTGTCCAGAGGGATATTGCATCTGGCAACGGGATTGATGTTGTGATTATCAATAAGGATGGGGTCAAGCATATTATAAGCAAGGAAATTGAATATAAGATAGAGGTATAGTTCTCTTCAACATGGAAAGTGCAATAAGGAAGCTATAGGAGACATTCTAACAATGAGTGAGAATAAGATAATCGCAGAGATATTGAAAAACCTACCTGAAAGCAGGATATCAGATGCCTGCTTTGAAGGGGCAAACATAGTCTTATATACAAAGGATGAGGACTTCTTTCTTAATAATGAGGGCATGATTAAGAGGATTGTTGATGATATAAAGAAAAGAGTAGAGCTTAGGCCGGATCCAAGTATCACAATGGATATGGAGAAGGCTGAAAAAGAGATTAAAAAGATAGTATCGAAAGAAGCTGGTGTTGACAAGGTTATGTTTGATCCCCAGCGAAGTAGGGTTATCATTGAAGCTGAAAAGCCTGGACTAGCTATCGGAAAGCAGGGCTCTTTTTTAAGGGAGATCAGGGCAAAAACATTATGGGTTCCGTTAGTGAGGAGAAAACCTGCTATAAGATCCAAAATTATTGACGATATCAGGGCAGTATTGTATAAGGAAAGCGATTACAGGAGGAAGTTTTTGGATAAGATCGGACATAGAATATATGATGGCTGGATAAGGGGCAAAAAAAATGAATGGGTGCGAGTCTCATTTTTAGGAGGGGCAAGGCAGGTAGGAAGAAGTTGTTTGTTTTTACAGACACCTGAATCAAGAGTGCTTCTGGATTGTGGAATAAATGTCGCATCAGATGACGAAGCATTTCCATATCTTGAGGCTCCAGAGTTTAATATTCATGACTTGGATGCAGTTATTGTAAGCCATTCTCATCTTGACCATGCAGGGTTTGTTCCATGGCTTTTTAAAATGGGTTATACTGGTCCAGTTTATTGCACTGAACCAACAAGAGATGTTATGTCTTTACTTGCTTTGGATTATGTTAAGATAATGAGGGGCGATGGCAAGGAGCCGATTTTTACTTCTGAAGAGATAAAGGAAATGGTCAAGCATACCATAACTCTGGATTATGACGAAGTAACAGATGTAACTCCAGACGTTAGGATCACTCTGTATAATGCTGGCCATATTCTTGGTTCTGCAATGGTACACATGCATGTAGGAAATGGCCTGCATAATATCCTCTATACCGGAGATTTGAAATATGGAAAAACCAGCTTATTAGAGCCTGCAGTAACCGTATTCCCAAGGTTGGAAACATTAATGATGGAATCCACATATGGAGGAAGAGAATGCATCCTGCCCCCCAGGCAAAAGCAGGAAGAACATCTGAAAATGATAATCAAAGAGACAGTGGCAAGAAAAGGAAAGATTTTGGTGCCTACCTTAGGTTCCGGCAGAGCGCAGGAAGTTATGGTCATAGTTGAGAATATGGTAAGGACAGGTCAGCTTGCGAATATACCTGTTTTTATAGACGGATTGGTATGGGACATAACAGCTATTCACACTGCATACCCAGAGTATCTAAATAATGTCGTAAGAAAACTGATATTTCATAAGGATCAAAATCCCTTCTTAAGCGATATATTCAGAAGAGTGGGAAGCCAAAAAGAAAGGACCCAGATTATTGAGGAAACAGGTAGCTGCCTGATATTAGCCACTTCAGGCATGTTAGTAGGAGGGCCATCTGTTGAATACCTAAAGCACTTGTCCAATGACAAAAGGAATAGCATGGTCTTTGTATGTTACCAAGGTGAAGGCTCTTTAGGTAGGCGAATCCAGAGAGGGGAAAGAGAGATTAACATGGGCAGCATTGCAAAGCCAGAGATGATACAGATAAATATGGAAATTCACACTATTGAGGGTTTCACAGGACATTCCGGAAGAAACCAGTTGATGGCGTTTGTTGAGAAATGCGAGCCCAAGCCCAAGAAAGTTATTGTAGTTCATGGTGAGAATTCTAGATGTTTGGATCTGGCTTCTTCAATACATAAGGCGGTAAGGGTTGAGACAAATGCTCCAAGGAATTTGGAAGCTATCAGAATAAAGTAATTTACTCTTTAAATAAGTCCAAAGCCTTCCTATGAAAAACTTTAACATCATCTTCACTAAACGTAGCAATGAAATTGTTCATCTCTGAAACAAACTCTTCTGCAATCTTGATTGCATTTAAAGCTTCCGCCCGATTAACTTCGAAATCAACATAATATTGCTTATCCACTCTTTCTTTTTTTGCTTTGGAAATCTTAGAATTATCCACATTAAATACCTCTTTAAGCAGTATGATTGATGCAGCATGATTTTCGCATTTTATTCCTATTCTGAATAAGGCAGCAATGAGACAATGATACATAGCATAATAAGATAATGCAACCGCATCCTTTAGATTTCCTATTTTAAGCAAAGCTTTAGCAGAAGATAAAGATTCCTCTGTCCTTTGCAGATATGCCGTAGAAATCTCAACACTAGGTTCAACTTCCTGCAATTTGTTCTCTTTATATAACTTAATCAAAAAATTTATTTTTTTCATAAAAAAGTTCAACACCTTTTACAATTACATGATTTTTCTCTATTTCCTTGATGAGGAGACTGTCTTTATTGTAATCACCTATCTTTACACTTATTCTTGAATCAATCTTTTCGATTTCTTCCTTTATTTTGTTATTATCTGTATTGATGTAGATATCAATGTCACTATTTGTAGTTGCTATCCCCTTTGCATAAGAGCCAAACAATATAGCCATTGTTATTTTCTTATTTTTTTTAATCTGTTCTACAATTCTCCTGAGTAGGGGGTACTTTTTTATTATTTGGAGTAATCTATCCATTTCAACAATGCATGAATATTGCTTCGCTTCTAGAGTTTTCTTTAAGAAAATTATTTTGTTCTTACCTTCTTTTTTATAATCAACTATATTTTGTTTATATAGCTCATTAGCCTTCCTTGCAATAGTGGTCTGATTGGTATGAAGGACTTTTGCCATCCCTCTAATATAATTTTCATTTCCCAACAATGTTTCAACGATTTTTAAATTGTAATTATTTTGTGACATATGTAATAATAATGTTACATTAATATATAAGCTTTTCGGTTTTAGCTATAATTATGCGAATAGAAATTTGATACTTATTAAGATAAAATAAATTGTCCACATTTTAAATATAATCATTATTTTGTGGACAAGTGTATCTGTTCAATCATAAGCTCAAAGAGCTTATTACAATATTCCTTATATTTTTTAGCATTATGCAAGTCTATCGCTTCATAATATTTCTGCCTTTTTGCTACAGGAATATACAACTTGGGATAGCCAGCCTTCATCAATACCCAATTCATCAATGTTCTTCCAGTCCTTCCGTTCCCATCCTCAAAGGGATGTATCTCTACAAATTTGGCGTGAATAAGACACGCCATAACAAAAGGGTGGATCTTGTTCTTATTATCATAATAAAATCCTGTCATTTCCTTAAGCAATTTTTTGACATCCTTTTCATCCGGAGGGGTAAAGTCAGCGCCTTCAATCTTGACAGGAAAAAACCTTATCCTTCCAGGATAGATCAGGCCAGTATTTTTAGTTAATATTCCGTTCAGCTTTTCGATAAATTCAATTGTCAGCTTGCCTTGGTATTTCTTTAAGAAATCAAGCGCATCCCTTCCGTTAATAGCCTCATTATAGTCCTTAGGTGGAGCTCCTGAAGGAATCTGTTTTTCTTTGATTATGAGATAAGTATCCCGTAAAGTGAGCCTATTGCCTTCAATAGCATTTGAGTTGTAGGTAAACCTGATAACAAAATCTGCTTCTTCTTTCTCAACAATGGTTTTTGGTATCCTCCTTTGGTGGTTTTTAAAGACTTCCTTAAAGTCATCAATAACTTCAAGTTTAGCAGCATCTATATATCCTTCATTGTAGACATTGTACTGTTCTAGTCTGAGCTCCTTTAATTTTTTAGCAATAACCCCTTTGGTAGGTTGGGTTTCTCCAAGCTTGACTCTTATCTTCTTCCACTTGTTTTTACCTAGCCTTAAGGTCTTGCCTAAATAATAGAAGGTCTTATTTCCTGACTTGATCTTGTCGATGTATGCCATATTAATTATTATTGTCCACATATTATTTAAATGTTTCTATTTTGTGGACAACATACCTCATATCGTCCTGTGGATAACCCACTTACCATCGTCGCTTTTTGCCACAGTTGACCCTCCTTATAATGTTACAACAAAGGATTTTACTTTTGGACTTTCTTTGATGTCATAGTTAGGAGAAGGAAATGTTCCTATCTCACTCACAAGTATTAGAACTGCATTAGCAATGCTTTATGAAGGAGCTAAAGGTGACACTGCTAAACAAATTGCTCAGGTAGCTGCAATTCCAGAAGATATGAAAACAAGACAGGAAGGATTTAGAAAACTTACTGATATTTTAAATGCAACAAAGGTACCTTATACCATAAGATGTGCAAACGGGTTATGGATAGCTGAAAAATATCCGATTAATGAGAATACCAAAAGCACATTAGAATATAGTTATAAAGCTGAAACTCAATCAGCTAATTTCGAAGGAAATTCAGAGGGAGAACGGTCAGGAATAAATAGATGGGTAAGTAAGAAAACAGAGGAAAAAATCCCACAATTATTTCCTGCTGGGAGTATTTACAGAGACACCGTATTTGTCTTGGCAAATGCATTGTATTGTTGTTGCATTTTACACCTCATTAGAGATTTTTCTACAAAGGAAAAAATCTCTAGAGAACATGAATTTAGAAGATAGGGTGATTATTTCTTTTTTTCAAATATTTTTAAGTTCTTATTTAGTTCTTGCTTTAGAATTGAAATGTGTAATTTGACATTTGTTTCAACTCTTTTCCAATCATCATAAGTTATATGCTCACCGTAATAATGGACACCGTTTCTCTTTTTCCTAATTTCTTCCAAGAGATCCCAGCTTAAATTTAGTGCAGGATGATTCTGGCAGATATAGGCAAATAAACACTGGTGGTTAGCTATGGTTGTTTTTTCAAAGAGAAGAAGCGCTTCAGCATATATTCGCAGAGCTTCATAATAATCAATGTATACGCCCATCCACTCTCTAGCTTCCTCTTTAATAGCCTTGCTGAGAATGTCGGCCTGGCTTATGCTGGTCTGTGCATTCTCAACCAATGATCTAATCCTTTGTATGTTAATGCTTGCCCTTTTTTCAAACATACCATTCGCAAGGCAGGAATCATAACATTCCTTGCATGTATTAAATTTTTGCATGAACTTCAACTCCTAAATCATCTATCGAGCCTTTGATAAAATTGCCTGAAACTATATATGGTAGCATTTTATCTATTCTTCTTAAATCTTTTGGCTTTTTTGCAGTATGAACTTGGATATCCCGCTTGAGCTTTAATTCATACTTTCCCTGCTCGAAATTCTCATCGCTTCCATATATGAAAATGTCAATATCACTATGATCATACCAGTCTGAGCGGGCAAAGCTTCCGAACAAGACAACTGCTTTTGCTCCGTCTAAGGTAGAAAGGTGAGTAATAAGGCCACTATCTGTAAGCCTCTTTAATCCAAAAAGCTTTTTTCTATTCTGAAATTCGGCAGTATCAACATTTGCAGTATAGTAAGGCATTTTTCCTTTCGGCTTTACTCTTTTTATCAATCCTTCTTTTTCATATCTTTTAAGCCATAAAGAAAGCTGTGGCTTGCTAATATGCACCTTTGCCAGTAATTCATCAAAATGCCAATATTGCAGACTATTAAAAAACGGCTCCAGCACTTGTTCTTCCTTGCTCCTCATTTTAGTTAGGATAACCTTACTAATATTTAAATGTTGCTATTTAGGTTAATAATCACTCGGCAACATTGCTGTCAACTTATTACACCCATTCCTTACAAACCACACTGATTTAAAGCAACCATTTCCTGTAATAACAAAGAAATTCTTGTCATTATCTCCAGCTCTCCAGCGAGCATTGGCATTTCCGGATTTCCATCAAGAATTCTTTCATCCATCTCCTGATTAAGCAGAAATAGAAGCCTAACAGTTTCTTTGTAAGCAAGAGACCATTGTCTCATGTTTGCATGTTCTAGAACACGAACTGCCCCCTCTTTGGCTAAATCTAAATTAATCCTCTTGCGTTTTATAAGATATCTTTCTTGCTTTGCATCCATTTGGATCAACTCCGAGAATTTTCTCAAGGATTGGGAAAATTCGAGGGAGAGATCGCTTTATCATAAAGAAAATAAAAAGGCAACTTACCACTAGCAAATTTATAAAGAAAAGTCTATTTCTCTATTCTATGTGGGGTAAACGATTATTAAAATATGGATTGATTTATGCAGTTACCACTGCAGCTGCTCTCGGAATAACAGAGTTTGCGGTATCAAAAATAACTGGGACTCCAAGACTTACTTTAAAGGATTATAAATATTATTTAGAGCAAAGGCGTGCTAAATATTCCCCAAAAGTCCATGCACAAATTGAAGATTTCACTAATTTTAATGGAAAAATTTATGCTGAAGCCATCGACAGATATGTTCAAGATCCTAATGAAGCCAATGCCTATTTTGCAAGTTATTGCGGAATGTTTTATTATACGACCATCTGGGGTGGAACAAGGTATCTTCCAACTCAAACCACCAATAGATTTTTAACTGACTTTATTGAGCAAACAAGGGGTTATCATTGTTCTCTTGAATCAAATAAGCAAGATAGAGTAGGTTATACCCTAATTGACCAATGTATCCGTAATGCAGAGCGCAGGGTTGAAATGGCTGAAACAATCAAGCAATTTGGCGTAAGGTCAAACCAGGTGCATCAGTTGATAAATAATGAAGTGGCTTATATCAATAGTCCACTGTTTGCATTACGCAAGGTTGAGATTCGTGATGGACATCCAGGGCTGGTGAATATAGAGTGGAGATTTTATCTACTATTATATAAGACATTGAAAATGAATGAAGAAAAATCATTTGAGCAACTGCCACATGCTCTGGATATTGCAGCAGTGGTAATGCAACAATCCATAGAAGAGCAGTATAAGCGCGGGAGGATTGATCCTAATTTGATGCCAGACTATTTTCGTCTCCTGCATGCAAAAGAAGTAGAGGATGTGATGAGAAGGCAAAAATTCAGTGAAGAGGAGATTAGAAGAGCTCTTTCTCCTAGAAAGACAGAGACAGCTTTAACAGACCAAGATTTAGAAACTAGAATAAACCATTTATTGGGTATTCAGGATCCAAACGAGTTGATTAGAAGACATTTGAGTATTGGCATAGTTTCTAACTAATCCTGATATCTCCTCTTCTATTATGCCTTTACAAATTAGTCAAAATACTTCATAATTAACAATAATCCCCGCATCAATCCTTTTATTGAGATGCCCTATCAATTCATCTGTATAACGCACATTTTCAAGAAGCTGAGTGTTTCCATTCCGAAAGTATAGCTTGATGTTAAGAGGCATTTTTCTAAGAATAAAAGAAAATGCCTAAAAAAAGTCCTACTCAACAAATTCCACATTCTTTAACTGCCTAAAATGCTTTTCTCCAGTAAGCAATTTTACATTGTTTTCTAATGCAACGAAATACCCAATACAGTCAACATAGGAGATTAAGTTTCCTTGCTTTCTTTGACTAAGCCTAAATTTCATTGCAGCCTTTATTGTGGGGTCACTTACAGTAACACATGTAGACAGAAAAAGATTGTAATAACGCTCTGCTGTTTCTTCGCTGAACAGCCTAAGAAGAGAGTAATAAAGCTCCATTAAATTATATTTTGTTGTGATAAACTGCTCCTTAATATAAGGCTTGTAGCCAGAGCTGCCTTTAATAATCTCTATTAACGCATAAGTGTCAAAAAAGAGCATTTAATCTTCCCCTTCCCTAATCTCATCCAGTAATTCTTGCGTGGGCTTCTTGATTTTTAGTGTGCCGAATACTTTATTTAAGTCAACTTTCTTCTCCAGTATGAATATTTTTATGCTCCTATCTGGCTTAATGTTCGCTTTCTCAACTATATCTTTAGGCAGTGCTATACCTATCGAATTGCCCCATTTCCTAGCTGTTGTATCAACTTCAATCATTTTAACCACCTATTATACATTGTTTAATTATATAATGTATAACTAATATTTAATACTTTCTATTTTATGTATGTATTAGGCTCCTGACTATCTCTTGATTTTCCTTAGTCAATAAAAAACCTATATTTTCTATTACCGAAATCTTAATATATATCTTATATATATTAAAGAATATGCGCAAAATTCCATTTATTT
>Ga0315282_10000900_pt1 | contig 58307 bp, 47 predicted proteins | sample YL17G07_20_MG_FD_203693 | JGI IMG/M metagenome (GOLD analysis project Ga0315282, IMG submission 203693) | Sediment microbial communities from Yellowstone Lake, YNP, Wyoming, USA - YL17G07_20 | ecosystem: Environmental > Aquatic > Freshwater > Lake > Sediment | place: USA: Wyoming | collected...
TTGTGGCAAAATACTTTAGTGGGATCCATAATCTGACTCTCCTTTCATTTTTTGAGTATATAAAAGGATGTCAATGGATCCCTTTTTTGTCAATATTCATCTCCACGTTTTAGTGGAGAGCTATCCATACAATAAGGCTCGTAGAAATTTCTGTATTTTTCAATGTTTTCAATTTATCTACGACACTTTGATTATTATTCAACAGAGCAATACAATGTGTAGTATCCAACAGATACATGTCTAAAACTCCGTTTTTGAACGGGTTTCAATAATGCGTTTCAAAACTTCCTCAGCATCATTTCCTGCCCAGGTCCCCGCAAACTTTAAAAGTGATTGTGCTGTTGAGACTTTTACTTTATCATCACAATAGTTATCCGTTATTTTTACTTCGCTAATTGGTTTCCCTAGACGTTCCTTTGAGACATCCTCAGACCAATTTGACTTTGAGGTTGATGTACGCTCTATGATCTCTTCTAGTGTATATTTGCTTTCAGGATATTTTTTACATCTTCTCAATAGTCTTATTTGTTCATATAGAAAAAGGAGTTCATCTACATCCATTTCTTCGATCTCATTTTTCATAGCTTCTTTGAGTTTCATATTATCACCAATTCTCTATGTTTAAGTCTTCAATACCAGAAAGATTGTGAATATGTCTTTGATTCAATATCCATAATCAATCACCTTGTTAAGCCTTATATCAATAAATTAAAATTCTAATTGTTGGGTCCCAACCTACATACTAATTAGTAAGTGGACTAACGGGTAACTAGTATTCTAATTCAAGCTAATATGGTGATCTCACCCACCAACCATCGGTTAGCAATTCCTTAGCATAATCCAATAGGTCTAGTTTATGGGGATTTGATAATACTTCAAATTTCGTCAGCACCTTTTCCATGAATTCAACCATATACTCCATTTCAATACTCTCACAATCTTCCGCATTAGACGACTGCGGTTGACTCATAACTCGTTTTATATCTTCGCTGATTTCCATGGCTACCCTAATCAAGTCCTTTTTATCCAGCATTAAATCTTCATAATCACATATATTGTACAGGATTCCCATATTTTGAGCCACCATATATTCTACTGAATTTGCTTCACACTCCCGAAACTCAAGATCCGAAGTTTTTAGAGAGTTGGTGTCGGAAATCTTTACATGACCTAAAACTTGATGTGCCAGTTCGTGCAAAGCCGCTTTCCCCTGTGTTGCAATATCCTCGTTTGCAGATACAAATACACTTTTATAATTTGCTTCTCCTAAAGCCCCACGTTGTTTCAAGTCATGAGTGAATCCAAAATCCACTGGAATATACTTGCAAAGCTTGGCTATCGCTGATAGTAACATTTGGTAATATTCTTCATTTTTTGTATCATCTGTTGTTTCCAAATTTGTATACCACCTTTACTAATCTTCTTTTATTATTTTACTCAACAATTTTGAAATCAAGTATTCTGAATTCGATTTTCGATGGTGTTAAGGAATACCTTCCGAATCTATCTTTCGTAGTTGTAAGCTTTTTGACACTTACATCTACACTGCTATTAACTCTTTTGGCTAATCCAGCAGGAACAATTTCATTACAGTATACAATATCGACATCAACTGGATCGTCATCAGAATCAAAAAATATCACCAGACAGTAAACATTTTTTACTGGCTCGCGTAGTTTATTGCGCAAAGAAAAGCTATAAAAACCCAATACATCAAAATCATCGTCCCACAAGAATTGCGTACCGATCATACCTTCAGTGCTTCTATCCCCTAAGTTCTCAAAAATTGATTTTTCATGTACCGAAAGTAGTTTTCCAGATAGAGGAGTAGCCTTTTTGATATTTTGTAACAAAGATAGCAAATAAGATACAGGAATAGCAAAATTAAGGTTCTGACCCTCCTTGAAAGCGGCTGTTGCAACTCCAATTACCTTCCCTTGAGAGTTAAGTACGGGACCACCACTACTCCCTGGTGATATAGATGCAGTAATTTGGAATATCGTGTCTGATTCTATCTTACGGATACCACTTACAATGCCTTGTGAGAATGTACCTTCAAGTCCTTGTGGATTTCCAATTGCATAAATTTCATCACCTATCGCAACATCTCCACTATTACCAAGCGGAAGAGAGGGTGCTTTAGTTCCAGTGACGGACAATAGAACTAAATCTCTTTCTTGGTCAATACCAACTAATCCAGCAATATCGTATTTTTTCTCTTGCCCAACAATTTTAGCATAGCCGTTTGAAGCATCTTCAACAACATGTAGATTAGTAGCAACAATATCACTCCGGACAAAAAAGCCACTTCCTAGAGAGACGGGTTGACCATTTGCATCTTCCATCACCAACAGTACAACAGAGGCAAAAGATTTCTTAGCAATTTCCTGTGGTGTTTGGCGTGTTATAGACTTATCAGTATTACTCGAATAGTCAAAAGTCAAATTGGGTGGTCCCATAGGTTTCTTGTTATCCTTAACTGGTGGGCTATTCTGTTCATTAGACACCATACTATCGGTAGCCAAAACACTGGTTACCAATAGTAACACCAAAGGGATCACAAAGTATGAAAATTTGAATAATCGCATTGCATATACCACCTTTGTCAATCATAGAACCTTAAGTACATGTGTATCATTCATAATCAATCCTATGCAACTGGTACTATATAAACTTTTCCATTGTCATTTCCTTCATTTATGTAACGTAACGACAATTTTTCAACCTCGGTAGGATGGGCATTGCCCATCCTACAATTCGTCATGAAATTACAGATGCGGACCAACGCCTTGCGGTTTATATTCAAATGGTTTCGCTGGCTTTAGTGCTTCTGCACGGGCATTGGTGAAGTCGCATTGAGCAACACCCAGATCGCCGCCGATTATTTCTCGCTTGACCTTCTGATAGTAGATAAAGTTTGCCATCGTCACATCCGAAGGCACACGATGGTCTACAAAAGGAATGAACCCGCCTTTTTCAATCAGTTTGGGCATATCCTTCAGATGAGCGTCTATGGCGTCAGGACCTTTGCCTACCTGAATCTTATCTACACCACCAAGCAGTAGGTAGTCAGGGAATTTTTTCCTGATCTCAAATGGATCTGTACCAGCGACTCTCTCAAGAGGATAAAGCCCATTAACACCTGCTTCTAAAAACAGTTCAACCATATCGTTAGTGTTGCCATCGCAGTCGCACAAGATCACATCTACACCCTTAGAGCGAATGAAATCAGTTACTCTGCGATAATACGGCGTCATGAACTCCCTGAACGTCTTTGGTGCAATGAGAGAGCCGTGATTGTAAGCCATATCCTCCCAGACCTGAACGAAATCAAACTGCACGTCATCCAAAGCCCTGCGCATTGTTCCGATAAGCACGTCAGCCCAAAACTCGCCAAGAGCGTGCATAAACTCAGGTTCTTCGTAGTAAGCAGTGCATGTGTGTGATAGTCCAAGCCATCCACGAGGCTGACCAAAAAATCCAGAGAAATTCAATCCAAGAGGATAGTCACGTTTCTTATAATTCTCTACCATATCTGCCCAGTTGGCAGGATAGCGATCTGGTGAGTCAAGGTTGTCGTAAAAGAAAGGCTTTGCTTTCTCAAGGTTCTCCATTGAGTCAATACCGTGTGTTAGTCCGGGTCGTGGTCCATAGTCTGGTTGGAAAAGCCTTCTTTCACGCCTGATGTCAAGACCGAAATATAGTTCTTCATCAGCATCAGCGGGCATACCTTCCAGATGCCATCGCTCTAGTGTCTCACCCCAATACCCAAACTCCTCATTTGGAATTCTGTCAACGTCCTGAAAGTGCATTACTCGATTGAATCGTTCTCTATGAGTCATTATTTTCTCCTTTTGAGTCATTAATCATTAAGAAAACCCTTATATTGCAGAGAGTTATGAACCCCCTTTTCATTACTTTTAAAAAAGGGAAAATTTGTTATATTAAAGCCTGTATTAGTATATAACAACTATGGAATCGTAGAAAACCCCATTCCTGGTTGATTAAAATGATTATCTTTTGTTAATACGAGTTGAATCTTTCTTTCCTTCATGATTATCATTGAAGTAAAGTCAGTAAATGAAATTCGTGGTTTATCTTTAAATTGTTTCCTTAACTCCCATGCTAATGTAAAGCGATCTGAAGTTACTCGTTCTATTTGTATATGATGTATAGTTGAAGCCATCAATACGCCATTAACAAAACTAATTGCTTCATCAAAGTTCTCTCGCCGGAATAGCAGTGTGATTAATTCATTCAGGATATAATCGCTAGTATATATGGAAACATCATTTTGTCGAAGTTTTTTGAAAATCTGTTTTACCTCAAAGTGGTAACTATCAAGATGATGACCTAACGAAAGCCACCCCCATGTATCAATGAATACTGGTTCTTGAGATGATACCCTATTTTTCATCATCGTAAAGCTCTCGCTCAGTATCTTCTGCAGATAGCGACTTTCCAGATAGTATACCTGCAACTGTCAATAATGGTTCTTCCTTTTGTCCTGATGTCTTCCATGTTAGGAATTCGATAAAATCAAAAACCTCATTCAACATAGATTCCGGCAAGCGGTCTAGGTTTTCTGTAATTTTCTCTTTTAAAGAAGGCATATTATTTTCTCCATTTCAATCAGTGAAATATTATCAATTACTATACATTATTGATTAGGTAAACAGGGCAAGTTTAAAACCTGCCCTTATGAAAGATCAACACAAAATTTTGACTAACGATTCGTTCCGTATTTCTTGGCTAACTCGATAGTGTATTCATACTGCTTGAAGCTGACATTATGCGGAACAGAGTGATCAGAATGGAATATGTATCCACCGTCTTTTTTAGCAATCGGGATCTTGGTTTTTATTTCTTCTTCAATGACCTTCGGATCAGGATGCGCCATCGCACGGACGTCAATCCCGCCCATAAATGTCGCAACTTCACCAAAGTTCTTCTTTAGATCGACCAGATCCATGCCTGCTTTCACTTCAAGCGGCTCATAGCAGTCGAACCCGGCTTCGACCAGCATCGGCATAAGAGGACGAATACCGCCACAGCTATGCAAAATCACCTTTATATTTTTACTATGAAGGAAGTCGCATAGCTTTTTATGTGCAGGGAAAAGTTGCTCACGATACATTTTCAGTGAGAAGAACGGACCTGTCTTATAGCCTAGATCATCGTAGAACATGGCACCGTCAAACTCGATCCCTCTGGCAGTTATTTCTTCTACGACCGCAATGTTAAGGTCTACGTTTGACATAAAAAGGTCTTTGATCCATTCAGGATCGTCAATCATAGATTCAAGGAAATACTTAATACCGACCCTGTTCTGCCAAAGGTCGAATCCAAGAGCGCCTCCGCCGTAAACGAGGAAAGTATCATTCTCTTTGCAACTTTTGTATGTATTTAGCGCTCCCTGAAAATCAACTCTAGCATCGCAGTATTTATAGAGATGCTTGAATTCTTCCCAGTCCTTTCTGCTGTGGATGCCAACGTCGTATTCCTTCTCATTGTCACGGAACCAGAGATGCGCTCCGATCCCTGCCCATCCGTCAAATCCAAAATATTCCCAGACGCCTTTGCCTTCCGGTGGATAACCCTCCGCTTTCCAATTATCAATAGTTGCACCCCAGAAATCATCTCTCATGGGGATACGATCCGGTTCTTTGTGAGCCAGTGTCAGGCGATACCTTTCTGCTGAAGTCATTTGTTATATTCCTTTCATTCGTTCATTTATCTCTTTTCCACAATGAGGACATACCTTACGGGTGTTTTTTTTGCTTTGTATCTCCTCAACAAATCCGGCACTAAGTATCCCTGTTGGAAGAGCGAATATTCCGATGCCAAGAAACGCAATTATAGCACCAAAAAACTTTCCTAAAGGCGTGATAGGATATACATCGCCATATCCAACAGTGGTTAATGCCGCAACTCCCCACCACATTGCCATGGGGATGCTCGAAAAAGTGTTTGGTTGAGCTTGATTTTCAACATAATACATCAAACTTGATGCTATTATCAATAAGACCAATACTATAAGTATAGTTATTGCAAGTTCCTCTTTCTTTTTCATGAATACAGTTCCAATAATCTTTAAAGATTCAAAATATCTTCCTATTTTTAATAGACGGAATATCCTGAAAATACGTAATGCTCTGATGTCTCTTAGGTCTAGTAATACAACCATAGGTAGGTAGAATGGGAGAATACTTACCAGATCCACAATAGCTAAAGGAGTAAAAATAAATCGAATCCTGCCCTTTATTGGTCTTTGGAACCTGCTGTCACTGGTACAACTCCATAGACGTAAAACATATTCAACGGTGAAAATCAGCACTGAGATTTTGTCAAAATCATGGAAGAAAGTTGGGTTTATCTTATAAATTCTTTCTACTGTTTCGACAATGACTGCCGTCACATTAAGTGATATCAAAACTATAATGAAAATCCCAAATAACCTACCAGGCAAACCGCCATCCGGGTTAGCTTCCAGAATATTGTATACCCGTGCCTTTATCCTGTTTATATTCATAAATCCTCATCCATACTTGTAACAACAGAGATTAAGATTTGTATATAGTTCCAAGCCTTTTGAAGCAATAATGATATTGTGAAGCGACCCAGCCTTTTCCCATACACGTACCACAAGTTACTGTCATGGGGTCTTGCTGAATTTTAGTTCCGCACTTTGAGCAGTATTCGCCCTGTTCATTTGCGTGTGTGCATGATGTTAGTATAAACGCCGTAAATGACGGTAATGACTGAATATAGCTGATCCCATGGCATGTCGGGCATATAACTGACGTATCCGCGCCGCAATCTTTGCAAAAGCGCCCTTCATCAAGATTCTGAATCATAATTTATTCCTCTCTTTTCAATACAAATACTAATTTTAGGCTTGTACCAAGTATATCAGACTATATCCAAAAGTCAAGTTGAAAAAAACAGGCTAATGTAAGTCACTGTTGAAAAATTTACATGGATATGACATAATATTATTGACTTTTAACAGTGACCCCGAACTCTACGAATGGAGGTAAAGATATGGCGTCTAATAAAGCTAATGTTAAGATTCATCTTAGCGAACATATATCAAGGATTAATCCCAACATATACGGTTATTTTTCTGAGCATCTTGGAAGATGTATTTACGAAGGCACATGGGTTGGCAAAGACTCTACGATACCCAATACAGATGGTATAAGAAATGACATCATTGAGGCTTTGAAAAAGATGAAACCTCCGGTGGTTAGATGGCCAGGTGGATGTTTTGCCGATGATTATCATTGGGAGGATGGTATCGGTCCAAAAGAGTCGCGCTCGCGCACAGTCAACGTCCATTGGGGACAGGTGATTGATAGCAACGAGTTCGGTACACATGAGTTTATAAAATTCTGTCGTCTTATAGGAGCGGCGCCCTATATTTGCGGTAACGTAGGCAGTGGCTCACCAAGAGAACTGCGTAACTGGGTAGAATACTGCAATTTCTCTGGCGACAGCACCCTTGCACGTAGAAGGACGGAAAATGGTGATCCAGAACCGTTCCGTGTGCATTACTGGGGTGTTGGGAATGAAAACTGGGGTTGCGGTGGTAACTTTGCACCAGAAGATTATGCGGCAGAATACAGACGTTTCTCCACATTTATGTTTAACTTCAGAGATGCCCCGCTTTACCTGATCGCCTGCGGTCCTTCAGGTAATGATCCGAATTGGACGCACCGATTCTTTGAAAAACTTGGTTGGTATCGTCATATAAGCGGATTCTCTGCACATTACTATTGCGGTTCAGCCGGTACAGCAACAGAATATACGGTTGACCAGTGGTATCAATTAATACATCGTGCATCACTGATGGAAGAACTGGTTGTTCAACAGCGCGCCATAATGGATGGATATGATCCAAAAAGGAATATAGGGTTGATCGTAGATGAATGGGGAACATGGCATCCGCCCGCCCCGGGACAAATTCCACAATTCCTATGGCAGCAGAACACTCTCAGAGATGCCCTTGTTGCCGCTTTGACTCTTGATATATTTAACCGACACGCAGATAAAGTTGCAATGGCAAATATTGCTCAAACAATCAATGTGCTTCAGGCTGTTGTATTGACTGAAGGTGAGAAGATGCTAGTCACACCAACCGGCCACGTCTATGCTATGTATGCACCGCATCAAGGCGCAACTTCGGTGAGAGTCTCATTCGAGGCTGAAAGTATAGCTGTTGGCAATGCGTCACTATTTGGACTGTCTGGTTCTGCCTCTTTGAAAGATGATCGCCTATTCATAACAGTAGTCAATCCTCATGCAGATACGCCCATAGAAGCGACAATTTCGCTATGTGACGGTAGGATAAAGTCCGCATCTGCATCTGTTTTGACTCACAGCAACATCCATGCGCACAATACGTTTGAGTCTCCTGATACATTAATACCTGTTGATGCTTGTGTATCAGCCGACGGGTCTGTTTTCAGTTACACGTTTCCACCAGCTTCTGTTACAGCGCTATCTGCAACACTTAGCTAATGACCTTTGGTGCGCAGGCATAAAAACTGCGACTACCGTTAGATAATATTTCAATTCAGAATTAGTATTAGAGAGGGATTTAGGTGATGAAATATGACCAAAATAGGAAGAAACGACCCATGTCCATGTGGCAGTGGTAAAAAATATAAAAAATGCTGTATGGATAAAGACAAAGAGGCTAAAATACAGACATATCCAGAGGATGAAGAGGATGTTTCATTCAGAAATCCTATACTAAGCAACCCGATAGACGATGTATCTGATGATTTTGATGACTTTGATGACTTTGATGACTTTGAAAATTCCATGTCACCAGAAGAAAAAGCATTATATAATGCAATGGACGAAGTTTCAGAGCTTCTTGATGAGGAAAATAAAGCAGAAGAAGCGGCGAATAAGTTTTTGGATGCTACTGCCAATATTCAGAAGATCCCTGATGATTTCGATTGGGATGTTAGTGATTTGTGTATGGACATTGTAAATGAACTTCGCCGAAAAAATCCTGAATTGGCTATTGAAGTCCTGAGAAGAAATATTACACTCGATCCTGAAAGTGCGTCTATGTTGGAAATAGACATAGCGGAGATAATGATTAGTAACGGCAAAGGGGAAGAGGGATTCTCAATACTGCACAGGCTTGCAGACGAAGGTTCTGACGATATTTGGAACTGGATAGCTCTTGGAAGGAATTACGTGGACGTCAAAGATTACGTTAAGGCGGAGGAATATCTCAAAAAGGCCATTGAAGTTGGTGAAGCTCAAGATGATATAGTTCAGGGTGATTTAGATCAAGATGATGAGTATGAAGATGATTCAGATATTGCAACAGCTTATATTCATCTGTTTGATGTCTATAAAGCGAGGGGCATGATTGGAGAAGCGATAGCGGCATGGGAGAAGGCGGCTTATAATAATGACCTTTACAAAGGGCATGTAATCGGTGTATGTGATATGCTGATTGAAAAAAATGATCTTGAGCGTGCAAAAAGCTTTGCAGAAAAGATAGTTAACCAAATTGAACGTCATTATTATCTTGGCAAGCTAGATATATTGCAAGGAAACGAGAAGGAAGGTATTCGTCATTGGAATGCTGTGCTGAATAGAGAAGCCGATAACTACCTTGACAGGTGGGCTGAGGTAGCGCTCAGGCTTGGAAAATCTAAGCTTGTTATTAAAAAACTACCTTTATTCTTGAAAAAACATCCTGCGAATTGGGCATATAGAGCTTTACTATCCATCGCCTATGTTATGGAAAATCGTATGGAATTAGCACGGAAAGTTCTGCAGGAAGCGCCGGATAGTATAAATTTGCCGGACGATTATCTTTCACTGTATAAAGAAATTTTCAAAGATGAGTCAACCCGCAGTCAATGGCTTGATATACTTGGCGAACTAAAATAATTATTAAGGAGATGCATTATGCGATGTCCCAAGTGCAATACCGAAAATAAGGAAGGACGAAAGTTTTGTAGTAAGTGTGGAATAAAGCTGGAGAATATATGTCCCAAATGCGGGTATAAAAACGATACCGAAGATGCCTTCTGCGGTGAGTGCGGAACACAGATCGTGGTCGCTATACAGGACAAAGAGATAACAGGAGAACCATCGCCTGATGCTGAACGTCGGCAGGTAACAGTCATGTTCTGCGATCTGGTTGGTTCCACTCCACTCTCTGAGAGACTTGATCCTGAAGAGCTACGCGAGGTGATACATGACTACCAGTCTGCCTGTGCTAGGGTCATACGAAGGTTCGATGGTCACATTGCCAGATACCTTGGTGATGGCCTGCTGGTATACTTCGGGTATCCTGCATCCCATGAGGACGATGCCCAACGCGCTGTGAGATCAGGACTGGGTATACTGGAAGCCATGAACCGTCTGAATATGAGACTACAACAGAAGCTGATGGTTAATCTCCAGATAAGACTTGGTATCCATACAGGCATTGTTGTTGCTGGTGACATAGATGAGAATGAACAACTAGAATCAGATGCCATAGTTGGTGATACTCCCAACATAGCGGCACGACTTCAGAAGCTTGCTAAACCTGACACACTAGTTATCAGTTCCACTACCTACCATCTAATCGAGGGATACTTCGACTGCCAGTCACTTGGGGCATACTCACTAGAAGGTATATCCGCACCAATGGAAGTCTATCATGTCATCCATGAGAGTGGAGCAAGGACACGACTTGATACAACCAGACCAACAGAATTTACACCACTGGTGGGGAGAGAGCAGGAGCTTGGTCTTCTCATGGACAGATGGGAACAGGTTAAGGAGAAGATGGGTCATGTGGTTCTGCTCAATGGTGAAGCAGGCATTGGCAAGTCCAGAATTGTGAGGGTGCTAGAGGAACGTGTAGCAGAGGACCCACAGGCATGGTTGGTGGAATGTCACTGTTCTCCTTACCATCAGAACACAGCCTTCTACCCGGTGGTTGACCTATTTGAAAGAGTGATACTTCAGTTTGAGAGGGATGACACACCACAAGATAAGCTTAGTAAGGTTGAGGGATTCCTTGTGCAATATGGTCTGCCACTGGAAGGGACAGTGCCGCTGTTCTCAACATTACTCTCCATCCCGCTTAATAATAGCTATTCGCCGCTTAATCTGACACCACAGCAGCAGAAGATAAAGACACTCCAGATGCTGTTGGGTATACTGCTAAAGCGCGCATCCCAACAACCGGTTCTATTCGTGGTGGAGGATCTGCACTGGGCAGATGCTTCTTCATTAGAATTCCTAGACCTTCTGATAGATCAGGTGCCGACTGTACCGATCTTCACATTGTTGAGTTTCAGACCGACATTCACACCGCACTGGACTGGTCGTTCATATCTATCCTCAATCACGTTGAATCGTCTGACTCGAAGGCAAGTAACAGATATGGTAGAACATATAGCAGGAAAACCACTACCAGTTCAGGTTACAGAACAATTGGTGGCAAAGACAGATGGGGTGCCGCTATTCGTTGAGGAACTGACAAAGATGGTACTTGAATCAGGCTTGCTCAAGGAACAGGATGACAGTTACGAACTGGTTGGTCCATTGCCACCATTAGCAATCCCAACAACATTACAGGATTCATTGATGGCAAGGTTAGATAGGCTTGCTACAGTTAAGGAAGTGGCGCAGTTGGGCGCAGTGATAGGCAGGGAGTTCACCTATGAGCTTCTCAGGACAGTATCAACGTTAGATGAGGAGACGTTACAGAAGGCATTGTCACAGTTGGTGGATTCTGAATTGCTATACCAGCGTGGCTTGCCACCGCAATCAACGTATATATTCAAGCACATCCTCATCTGTGATACAGCTTATGACTCATTACTCAAGAGTAGAAGACAGCAGTATCATCAGCGGATAGCTCAGGCATTAGAAAACACTGATACAGCAGAGACACAGCCACAGATAGTGGCGCATCACTACACAGAAGCAGGTCTGAATGAACAGGCAATTCCATACTGGCACCAGGCAGGACAGCAGGCAGTAAAACGCTCTGCCAATGTAGAAGCAGTAAATCATCTAACATTAGGGATAAACTTGCTCAAGGATCTGCCAGAAACTCCTGAACATATTCAGCAGGAACTCAAACTTCATGTTACACTCGGACCAGCCTTAATAGCCACCAAGGGTTATGGAATTCCAGAAGTTGAGGCAGTCTTCTCTCAGTCATTATCGTTATGTGAGAAGCTTGGGGATTTACCACAGCTATTACCTACGTTATGGGGGTTATTTGCCTTCTATCTTTTTAGTTCAGAGTTCCAGACTGTTCGTAAAATAGCGGATCGAATTTCCAGTATAGCACAATCCACAAAAGATCCATTACATGTTATGCAATCTCATCTGGTTTGGTGTAATATTTTTTATCATACTGGAGATTTCGTTCCTTCATTAGATCATTCAAAGAAGGGATTTGCTATCTATGATATTGAGCAACATCGCCACCTTACATTCGTTTACGGACGTTCACCAGGGGTTCATTGCTTATACTATATGGCTTCTGCCCTGTGGATGCTTGGCTATCCAGACAAGGCTTTGGAAAAAGTAGATGAATCGTTTAAGATGGCTCAAGAGTTAGACCACCCATTTACTCAGGCTATGGCATTGAATTACTATTCATATATTCATCAAATTCGTCAGGAAGTAAATGCGGCTCAAGAACGCTCAGAGCAACAGATTGCCCTGTGTTCTGAACAGAATTTTCCTGTATGGTTGGCTATAGGAACTATATTACATGGTTGGACGATTGGCAAGCAAGGAAGAATAGAAGAAGGTATTATGCGTATGCAACAAGGTTTAACAACCTGGAAATCTACAGGATCAAAAATAGGAGTTCCGCACTTATATTCTCTATTAGCAGAGATACTCATACAAGCAGGAAGAATACAAGATGGCTTAACTACATTGGAAAAGGCATTGGCAATATTAAATGAGACAGGTGATTGTTACTATGAATCAGAGTTACATCGGCTTAAAGGTGAGTTAATGCTAACACAAGGAGATAACAATAAGGCTGAAGATTGTTTTAACAAAGCCATACATATTTCTCAACATCAACAGGCAAAGTCTTGGGAACTAAGATCAACCGTCAGCTTATGTCGTCTATGGCAGAAACAAGGGAAGCGGGAAGAATCTCGGAAGATACTTCAAGAGATATATAACTGGTTCACAGAGGGCTTTGACACGAAGGACTTACAGGAAGCAAAGGCGTTGCTTGAGGAATTGTCATAATATTGAATGATAATATGAGGTGAATTATGAAATGCCATAAATGTGGACACCAAAACGACTTCAACAAGGTTTGAGTATTTCAAAAATAACAACAGTTTGGAGAATTTTTATGTATTTTTTCAGAATAAAATCGGTTGTCAATATTTTGCTTTTATCTGCTATGTTTACAATCTTGTTATCAGGCTGTGAGAAGCGGGTTAAAAAGTCACAATTTCTTTTTGGCACTATTGCAGACATTACAGTAATTGCCAAAACGTCTGCCGATCAGAAAGCGATTGATCTGGCTTTCGATGCGATGAAAGACATTGATAACCGAATGAGTTCTTATAATAACACAAGCGAAGTCTCACAGATAAATAAGCTTGCTGGACGGTCCGCCGTCAAAGTCAGTAGTGATACTCTCAATGTTACAGAAAAGTCTTTATACTACTCAAAGATTTCTGATGGGATGTTTGACATATCGGTAGGTCCCCTGATGGATATTTGGGGATTCAGAAGCGGAAAACAACATATCCCCTCTGATGAGGAAATAAATAATGTTTTACCGCTGATTGATTATAGAAAGGTAAAGATAGATCAATCCAATTCAACCATTAAGCTTGATTTAAAAGGTATGAGGATTGATCTGGGAGCGATAGCGGTAGGTTACGCTGTTGACAAAGCAGTAAGCGTATTGAAGGATAATGGCATAAAAAATGCGTTAGTCAATGGCGGAGGTGAAATATATGCTCTTGGTTCTCCATCTAAGAAAAAAGCATGGCGAGTTGGAATACAGCATCCAAGACGAAAGAATGAAATGCTAGGCACGTTAGAATTAAAGGACATGGCCATATCAACGTCAGGGGATTACGAAAACTACTTTGAAATGAATGGGAAGCGCTACTGCCACATAATGAACCCCAAAACAGGAAAACCTGTCGAGGGTGTTATGAGTGTCACAGTCGTTGCTAATACGACAATTGAGGCTGATGCTCTATCTACCGCGCTGTTTATTATGGGCGCAGAGAATGGCATGAAATTGGCAGAGAAGCTTAATAATGTTGAGTGCATAATAGTAACAGGTACGAACGAGAAGGATATGAAGATATTAGTTTCAAGTGGATTGAAAGACAAAGTTATTTTTTCACCCGCCCCTTAATCCCTTTCAAAGAGGGAAGTAGATCAAAACTCCCCTCTTGAGAGTGGTCCGGGGGTGTGTTATTTTACATGGGAGATTAGGATGAATTTTAAGGGAAAGACAATTCTCGTTACAGGCGGGGCAATGGGCATCGGGTCAGCTACATCAAAACGTCTGGCAAGTGACGGCGCCTACGTCATTATAGCAGATATTGACGAAAAGGTAGCAAATGAAAAAGTAAATGCGATCAAAAGTTCAGGCGGACAGGCATATTTCCAGTATGTTAATCTTGCTGATCCAAAGTCTATTGAGAAGATGGGCGCGGAAGTTGCATCGAAGTTTGACGTTCTGCATGGATTAGTGAACAATGCTGGAATAGCTCGTAATGGCTCAATCGCAGAGACCGGTGATCATGACTGGGAACCACAGATCACCATCAATCTTCGGGCACCTGCCTTGTGTGCAAAAGCGTTACTGCCTTTGCTGAAAAAAGGCCCCGGTCACATTGTCAATCTATCTTCCGAAGGCGGGTTCCGTCCAAGATCGCACTGCTGGGTTTACGATGCGACAAAAGCGGGCATCTGTGCGCTTACCAGAAATATGGCTTGTGAATTTATTCAGTATGGGATGCGCGCCAATTCAGTAGCCCCCGGCTGGACGGTGACAGAGATGCACTTCGGTAAAGCGCCAGACCCTATGGCGAAAAAGGCTGAACTGGAAAGCATTAATTATGATGGCGCAGTTATCCGTAGGCTTGCACATCCAGAGGAGATTGCCTCAGTCATAGCTTTCCTTCTCAGTGATGACGCTTCGTTTATCACAGCAACGACAATCCATGTAGACGGCGGACGCGTTGCACATTAAACAAAGTGAAATAACCACAAAGACACAAAGATCACCAAGAACACAAAGAAATTAAGTAATGAGTGATGTGTAATGAGTTATGAGTATTTTCAATCAAGTTGTTTTGCTCACTACTGATTACTGATTGCTCATAACTATTTTTGTGCCTTTGTATCTCAAAGCATAAGCAAGTTTAAGAAAAGAGATTAAAGTTTCTATGCAATCATGACGATCTACATATAGACTAATAAAATAGACTATATAAAAACCTATACATGGAGATTCGTCATGATATATGCAAATTACAAAAGCAATGAAGATAAAGAACAATTATTCGATGAACTCAAAAACACAAAAAACAAAAACTGGTATCGCAGACTCGAAATCATTAAGCTTTCCGTTGGAAAAATGACTGTCCAGCAATTGAGTAAAATGTTTGATCTCTGCGAAGCTACTATTCGTGACTATATCAAAACATATAATGAAACTGGACTCAAAGGACTTTTCCCAACAAAGCCTACGGGTCGTCCTCCAAAGATTGCTAACTGGACTAAAGAAGATTGGGATAAAGTGATGGAACAGACTCCCAATCAGTATGAAAAGCTTAATACTGCTTCTCGTCAATGGACATTCCAAAGGTTGGCTTTGTATGTTAAGGAATACCATCACATAGAGGTTACCATTCCTTGTGTGTATCATTCCTTTCGTAAGACCGGAAGACGCACAGGACGAAGCAAACTGAGAGTTGGTTCTCCTGACCCGATGTATACAGTCAAACGGAGTTATACAGAGGAGGTGCAAAATTTGCATTCTCGGGGCAATTGACTTCTCATGCAGTGAAGTTGATTGCCCCTGATAAGCAGTTGACTCAGCAGTTGGCTCGAATATGTCATCCACACATCCAGATACCAATAAAGCTTCACAGACTTCGTGGAAAGCTGTTCTATTTCGATGAAGCCAAAGTGTCTTGGTGTCCACAGAGCGGTCGTGTGTATCGTGTAGTGAACAAAGAATATAAAGTGAACACTCCTGGTGAAAACAAGACTTGGTATATTCTCGGTTCGCTAGAATATCCCAACGGAGATGGATTGTATGAAATCTATGAGCATCAGACCAATGTTCAGGTTCGACTGCACTGGCAACATCTATTAGATATGTGTCCGGATGAGTTTGTATTTGTGATTCGAGATAATGCCTCACAGCATGTGACTCCTGATTTAGATGATTTCCTGGTAGAGCATCAGGATAGGTTTTGTTTGGTTCCATTGCCAACATAGGATCGGGGTCTCGGGGGTATCCCCTGAGAAGTCCACATTTGAACTTAATAGAGCATTTATGGCATTATATGCGAGATAACATAACTCGCAGCACTTTTTATATAACCCTTGAAAAGCTATGCGAAGCTTTGGTAGATTGGCTCAAAGAGATACCTTTTGAACGTTTTCAGTCTTTACTCGGTTTGTCACCTTAATTTCCTTAAAATCTTTTTTTAAACTTGCTTAATGTTTTTATCCAAATTGGAATTCACCTTCTTTTACTGGATTCCAGCCTTCGCCGGAATGACATTTGACGTGTTTTGTCATTCCCGCGCAAGCAGAATCCATAAAAAATTATCGTGTCTGAGCACTACTGATTCACCGAATTAATTATTTAACTTATGAATCTCAAGAGTAGGTTGGGTTGAGGAACGAAACCCAACATAATATTATCAAAGTTGGGTCCCATGCTTCGACCCAACCTACGATTATGTTTTTTATTAGACGAAAAACTAATCTGGTTGACCACTACCTAAAAGAGTGAATTGAAAATGCGGAATGTAATAATTCTAATAATATTATGCTTTCTCTCATCCTTTATCGGCTGTTCCATGCACACAGGATAATCAACAAAACCGACTGAGACAAAGATTGATGAAGCAAGATTAAAAGAACTCGCTGATCAAACTGCTCAATCGCAATACGATAAAAGCCTATCAGATTGGAAGCCTACAAAAAGAAGCATGGAATTACATAATACATGGGAAAAGGGACAGGAAGCAAATCCTGGTTCCATGATGGGAAAGCAGTTTACCCCAACACAGCGTAAGCTCTACGATGAAGGACGTTCTTATTTTGACGATGGAAACTACGACATGGCAATCACAAACTGGAAAGAACTGGTAAGGCTTAAACCCGATTTATCAGCAATGTATTACAATCTTGGGCTTGCATATTATCGAAAAGGATTACTAAATGAAGCAGAAAATAACTTCAAAAAAGCCATTGAACTATATCCCGCAAACGCCGATGCTCGTGTTAATCTTGGGGTGGTATTCCGACAGATGATAGAAAAACTTGCAGGAAGGTAATTGTAAAAGAATAAAGATTACTTGATCTAAAACACAAAGCACACCAAGTTTCAATGATGAAAAGAATCAAATCCCGTCTGACTCCCCTTTAGCTAACTAATCTTTACCCACAAGTCTGTAAACCATTGTGGATAAAGGATTTATAACCCCCGTTTTGAAAGGATGAGGGATGAAGGATAAGGGATGAAGTACAAATTGTTTTCTTTCATCCTTCATCCTTCCGCCTTCATCCTTTAAGATCGGGGGAAGGGGGAATTTGATTAAATAAGTCATATATTTGAATGAATCTATTTAAAGGTATTTTAGTATCCCATCACACAATTGATATTATTGAGTATTTCTTGATCCGAAACCCTTAATCAAATCCCCCTTAATCCCCCTTTAGCTAAAGGGGGAATTGTCAAATTCCCTTAGCTTGACTCCTATGAGAATAATTCTCCCTTTTTAAAGTGATTTCTTTCATCTTGCGTATTAGAATCTTACTATCATAGATATACGATGAGTATCGCCCATAGATCCCCAATCTGGCTCTGGGACGTAAGCATAATCAAGCTGGAAATTCATGTCTTCCAAAGGCTTTGTTCCATAAGCTTTCAAACCGAACCCAGCCGATAACCCTTTACTGGGATTATTACCGGAGCTTATGTTATAGCCGACTCGAATTGCAAATATATCACGGAACCATTTTTCCAGACCCACGTGAAATGCTGGATCATCAGCCCCATATTTTGAATAGTCTCCAGCAATCACTGCGTCTTTCGCAAGCTGATATGATCCGCCAACCCTAAAGCAGAGGGGCAAACTTCCGTCATTGCTCATCTGAAGTTTAAGATTCTGGATAGCTACGCCAATACCCAAACCAGAAACGTGAATCAAACCACCGATATCGGCGGCGACTCCGTTAGAGTTATCAATATCAAAGCTTTGCTTGAGAAACTTGACCGTACCTCCTAACGAGAACATTTTAGGAATAAGGGCGTAACTACCCGATACTCCAGCGGCGTAAGAATAAACGCTAGTGGTGCTGTCGGGCTTTTCTGTATCTTCAATTCTTTTCTCAATATCTGTCCATAATCCCTGCATACTAAGTGCGACTGCGGCGTTTTTACCTACGCGCTGTGAGTAGGCGCCTGAGGCATAATGGATCCCCGCAAACCATGCGTTATACATGGTTGTTAATTCGTTTTTCTCAGTCTGAACCAATCCGGCAGGATTCCAGAAAGCCGCACTAACGTCATTGGCAAGACCAACAAAAGCCCCGCCCATTGCTACCGGTCTGGTCGCAGGCTCTATCTTGAGGAATGCCGCATCCTCTGTGCCGATCTTATCAGGAATTGCCGAAAAACCAGCATACGATATGATAAGAACAGCAAAAATAGCAACTATAAAGCTGTAACACATTCTCTTCATTCGGATACTCTCCTTATGTAAGACTTGTAGGAACACGATGCGCCATGTCCCTACCAAAGACTTAATTCTTTATTATCATCGGCTTGCCAACTCTATAGGCAACCTGATCACCATTGGGAAGTTCTGCTTTGAGCCTGAAGACGTATATACCAGTTGCAACCTTCTCGCCTGTTGAGTTCACACACTCCCATTCAAGGCTCATACGAGTTTTGACCTGGGCACTTGGATAATTCTTCTCATAGACCAAAGACCCGCTGACGTCGTATATGTAAAGAGTAACGTCAACATTCTGGCTTGAAGGTGTGTTGACCTCGAATGAAATGTGAGCCACTCCATTGGTGACAGGATTAGGCCAACAATACGATCTCCCCTGGAACGAAAGCGATATAGTGAACTTTAATTCAAGTTTGGTATCATAAATCTCGTAATTTCCTGCTTTGTCCCAAACCCTGAGTTTAATGTTATACGTTCCAGATTCATCTGGAAGGAAATTAACATACCAACTGCTTAACTTTGGTTGGCTGGCATTTCTGGCTTTTTCATCATCAGTCGCTTCTATCCAATCAAGTTCCTTATCACCCGGACCTGTACCGCCTACCTCAACTTTAGCAATTCCAGACGCTGGAACTCCTGTGCCGCTGGAGTTATCAACCGAAGTTCCTTTTATCATAATAGCTTTATTTTCGGATTCTGCATTAGACGTGGGCTGTGTGACCTGAGCCACTGGTTTACCAAGTTCAAACAGGAACTCAGTAGAGATTGTCTCCGAGGACTTATTTTTGCCATTCTGATCCAGATCAACCGGATTGATCTGGACTTTGTAAAGACCTTCATCATTTAATGCGCCTGTGGTGAACCATATTGTCTCTTTACCGTCTTGCATAAGACTGCCAGTGACTGCATTACCCTTTGGGTCTGTAACCGTTATAGATGAGCTTGTCAGATCAACGCCTACCCTTTCATCAGTCATCTTGGCTGTTATGGTTACACTGTTCTTGGTGTTAACCGCTGTTGGATACTCTTCGAGAGAGGAATCCAGCAACAATGGTTTGTCGTTAATGGTTATTTCCGATCTATTTATCGTTGGCGGTTTAGTATCATAGAGGAATTCGTATTGTATAGCTGGAACAGGTATGTTCCCTGCCTTATCCATTGGCGTAATAGTGACAGTATAGTAGCCATCGTCCTGTCCATTGCTGGCAAGCGGTGAATCCAAAATTAACCTTATCTCTGATTGATCCTGTACAACGTCAACTTTTCCGGTGACTTCTTTACCGCCCGAATCCTTGAGTGAGATCCATGTATTATCCACAGTTTCCCAGTCGAATCCAGAACTTGGCGAGTCATCTTTGATTATAGCAGAAATTCCACCCAGAGAGTTATCAGTTCCTCCAAAAGTTAGTAAGCTAATATCACTGCTATTTACTTTCGGTGGAACAGTGTCTAAAAAGAAGGTATAATCAAGCTTTTGTCCTCTTAGCTTTGCAGAATTGACAGGTGTGACAGAGATTGTATAAGAGCCATCGTCTGATCCATCAACTGAAAGCGGCTTTGTGAGTGTAAATATCAGGGCATTCTTACTATCATTGGTCTGAACTCCCGGAATATCACCTCTGGGACCTGACAATTTAATCGTAGACCCTGTTGATGAAAAATCAATTCCACTCGTTCCAGTTTCATTCAAGACTGCACGCACTTCTTTGATCTGTGTGCGTACATAAGCTTTTGTAGTAGGAATTGTAACAGGCTCCGTCGAGACGACCTTCGGTACGCTGATACCGTAAATAAACCTTATATCTTTACTCGCCGCATTCCCAGCCTTGTCTGCAATAGAAACCGATAGAGTATATCTCCCTTCCTGTATCAGTCCTGTGGGGAACTCGAATTTCAGGGTGTCTACTTCGTCATTACTGGTTGTTCCGCTGATTACACTGCTATTAGGATCCAACAATCTCATTGTGGATCTATCAAGGTCTACACCCGCCGGACCCTTATCCCTGAGTTTAACAGATAATGAAGTTATAGAACTGGACACATAAGATACGTCTGTGTCAACACTCAAAGGTTGTGATGCAGAAATTATCTCCGGAGATTGAGTATCATAGGTGAAGGTGAATGACTTTTCCTGATCCATACGCTTGGCACTGTTAGCGGTAGTTATAAGTATCGTATACTGACCATCATCTGAACCATCGCTGGCAAGCGGTTTTCCAAGAGTATATTTAATAACACTATTTCCATCATTGCTCTGACTACCGATAACAGTTCTGCCGTCAGGACCCTTGAGCGTGATCACTGAACCCGTCGGTGAGAAGTCAATCCCGCTTCCATCAGTCTCCTGGAGTACAGCGCTTACCTCATTGATCGATTTGTTTATATAAGCCCTCTCTGCTGGCATTGTAACGGGATTAGTTGAGACAACTACGGGTAAACCAGTCTTGAAAACGAATCTGGTTTTATATACGTTTCCTGCACCGTTGCCAGCTTTATCAACAGCGGTCACTGCTATCGTGTAAGTACCGCTATCCGTTAGAACCGGGAAGGTGAGTGTCATTTTATCCACACCATTGTTGCTCAATAGGCCATTTATATTAACGCCAGATGGATTCTGAAGCTCTATCTTTGATGCTTGAAAATCTATCTTGCCATTACCATCATCTTTAATACTGACTGTCGCAGAAGTCAAGCTTGTATTCAGTATACTATTATCAGCCGGGTCCACAGATACAACTCTCGGTGGAACCGTGTCGTAGATCATTGGATATCGGAACTCTTTTTCATTACCTGCCCTATCTTTAGCCACTACGACCACGTTGTATATATCATCGTTGCTTCCATCTCTTGCAAGCGGGGTATCGAGATTCCAGTTTATAGTGTCTGAACCATTGTCAGTTTGAACACCCGCAACCTGTTTTTGAGTAGAGTCTTCAAGGAAAATTTTCTGATCTTTGATCTCCAGACCAGAAGGACCTTTATCCGTCAGTTTAGCCTGAACAAATATAACCTGTTGACTAACGTAAGTCACATTTGCATTGATGTCCACAGGCACGGCAGAAGCAACCTGCGGGGTCTGCGAATCATATATCAAGCTATATTGTCTTGACTGACCTGTAACTCCTAGAGTATCCATAGGCGTTACAGTGACAGTGTAAATGCCGTCATCTGTTCCGTCAGTAGCCAACGGGCTTACCGGATTCCATATTATGGTATCAGTTCCCTGGGCTACCTGATCCCCTTGAAGGTCTTTACCACTGGGGTCTTTGACCACTATGGACGACCCTGTCTCTGTAAGGTCAAGCCCGATACCGCTTCGATCCTCAAGAACAGCCACAATGTTGCTCAGTTCATGTATATATTGACGGTTGGTCAATTCAACTGATTTAACTGCTGGAGCCTTCAGGACGTACGAGAACTGTATTGTAACAGTATAACCAGTATTCCCTGCTCTGTCTTTAGGAACTATCTGGATAGTATATTTTCCAGTATCCGTAAGCTTTGAGAAAGCAAGCGTTACAGTGTTATCTGCGCCATCGCTTCTATTGGTTTGTACCTGAGCCTTAGGTCCTTGCAGTTTCACATCAGTGCCTTTCAGATCAACACCACTGCCATTGCCATCATTTAACTGCACCGTCACCTGAGTTACATCCTGATTCAAAGCGGCGCCGGCTTCTGGTGTTGTCTTGACCACTGTTGGAGCCATACTGTCATAAAGGAACGTAGCACTGTAATCATACTCTGCGCCAGTATTATCAATCGCTTTTACATCAATGGTGTATGTTCCGTCTACTGAGCCATCAGTCGGTAATGGGTTCGCCAATTCCCAATTTAATGTACTCACTCCGTCATTGATTTGACGGCCATCAACTGCAGCGCCTTTGGGGTCCTGCAGACGGATTGTAGATAGATCAAAATCTACACCTTTACCGCTGTTGTCCTTTAATACTGCGGTCACTTTCAAGATTGAATTCTTGAATGACTTATCAGCAGGGTCAGTGGAAGTCACGTCAGGAAGTGCCTCTGTAGTCTTTCTGACGTAATCAAACTTCGTCTGATACGTGAAGTTATTTCCTGCCCTATCCTTGAGATTTATCTCAATGGTGTATCTCCCAAAATCTGCTAATGGGGCGAAACCGAAGGTCAGCGTATCAACACCGTTATCCTGTCTGGATATATTCGCAATACTATTACCAGCAAGCGTCAATTTCATTGAGGCACGGCTTGATGCAAAGTCTAAACCACTGCCTATGCCATCGCTTACTTTTACAGCTATCTCCGATATTGTCTTAGTAAGGATAGTTCCATCCGCAGGTGTTATAGAAACCAGTGTCGGTATCTGAGAATCATAGACAAACGTATATGTTTGCTCTTTGATTCCACCCACTTTATCAACAGCTTTGACTTTTATTGTGTATGTCCCGTCCACTGAACCATTTGTCGGCAGTGGATTATTCAAATTCCACATTATCGTGTTAGTATTTTTATCAGAAGTTTGGCGGCCGGCAAGCACCGTGCCTTTCGAGTCTTCCAGACTGATCGTTGAAGCGTCAAAATCTATACCTTTTCCGCTGTTATCCTTCAGTACTGATGTTGCAACTGTGACTCCGTTGACAAACGATTTGTCTGTCGGAGTTGTAGAGACAATCTCTGGTTTAACATCTTCCGCTTTGCTCACGTATTCAAACGATCCCGGATAGACATACACATTGCCCGCCATATCCATCAGGGTTATATTCATCGTATACTTGCCTGTATCTTCCAATGCAGGGAAGCTGAATTTTATAGTGTCAACACCGTTATCGCTTTTGAGTATATTTGTGATCTCTTTGTTGCCAACCAAAAATTTACTAATCGAGGCTTTACTGAAATCAACACCGCTTCCACTGCCGTCGCTGACCTTAATGACTATCTCCGTCAACGCTGTCGTTATAAGGCTATCTTTCACAGGTGTTATAGATGTTAGTACGGGGACATTTGTATCATAAAGGAATGTGGAAGTAAATTCTCTAGTCCCACCCGACTTGTCAACAGCTTTGACCTTTATAGTATACGTACCATCGGCTGAACCATTTGTAGGCAATGGGCTAGATAGTTCAAACGTAATTGTCTGGTTCTTATCATCAGTCTGCAAACCTGCTAATGCAACATTGGCTGGATTTTCAACGCTTATTGTAGATTTCTCAAGGTCTATGCCTTTGCCGCTGTTATCCTTCAACGTTGCGGATACTTTCACAACAGCATTCTTGATCGCCCTATCTAAAGGATCAACAGATAATAATTCTGGAAGGAGATCAATCGGCTTGTCAATGTAGTCAAACTGTATAGAGTTAAGAATTTCGTTACCTGCTCTATCCTTTAAGTTTATACTTACAGTATATTTACCCTTATCAACCAGTGCAGGTAAGTTGAAAGTCATTGTGTCCACACCGTTGTCAATCCTGACTACATTAGTGATCTCCTTAGTGCCAATCATCAGTTTCAGGGAAGCGCGGCTTGTTGCAAAGTCAACTCCACTGCCATTAACGTCAGTGGCTTTCACAACTATTTGTGTCGGCGCAGTTGTAAAAACGCTTCCATCCGCAGGAGTTATAGATGTCAAGACAGGAACTTTTGAGTCATAGAGGAACGTAGAGGTCTGCTCTTTGATTATTCCGTCATTATCAACAACTTTGATTCTTATAGTATAAGTCCCATCTGCTGAACCATCAGTAGGCAGTTGGTTTGTGAGGTTCCATGCTATTACACTGCTGTTTTTATCTACGGTTTGATAGCCATCAACAATAACGCCTTTCGAGTTCTCCATACGGATCGTAGAAATGTCAAAATCCAGGCCATTACCACTGTTATCCTTCAGATTCGCTGACACCCTATTATTCGCCAGTACATTAGTAAACGACCTATCTGCCGGGGTTATAGATAGTATCTCAGGAAAGATGTCATTTGCCTTGCCCAGATATACATAAGGTTTGGCAAAGCTATTGCCTGCCCTGTCTTTCAGTGTTATCTTTACAGTGTATTTCTTAGCGTCCTCTGTTGGCGGGAAATCAAAAGTTACTGTATCCACACCGTTATCGCTTTTGAGGATATTGGTAACTACCTTACTATCAACAGACAGATCAAGCGAAGCCTGAGTAAAGTCTACACCACTCCCGCTTCCATCGGTGACTTTTGCAATTATCTCAGTCAAATCCGCTGGTACAACGCTCCCCTCCGTCGGTGTTATTGATATAAAGTCAGGGGCTTTTGTATCATATAGAAATGTAGACGTAAAATTCTTAACCCCACCCAATTTGTCAACTGCTTTGACCTTTATGGTATAAATTCCATCCGCTGTACCATTAGTTGGAAGTTGGCCCGATAGCTTCCAGGTTATTACTTGCCCCGAATTGCCTTGAGAACCCGCTATCTGTGTGTTATTTGGACTTTCAAGACTAATAGTGGATGCGTCAAAATCAATGCCCTTACTGCTATTGTCCTTTAGAGTTGCAGATACCTCAGTTATCCCTCGAATAAATGATTTATCCGTTGGAACTGTGGAAACTATTTCTGGAAGGATATCCTCCGGTTTACTCACGTACCTGAATTTGATCGAAATTGGATTTGTATTTCCTGCTTTGTCTTTCAGCGTTATATTTATCGTATATTCACCCGTGTTCTCCAGAGCAGAAAAGCTAAACGTCATTGTATCCACGCCATTATCGCTTCTGAGGATATTGGTGACTCCGCTTAATTGCATCGAGGTTCGGCTGTCAACAAAGTTTAATCCACTGCCGGCGCCATCACTAACTTTAATAACTACCTGTGTTGGCGCAATTGTTAAAACACTACCATCCGCCGGTATTATTGATGTCAGCGTTGGGACTTTTGTATCATAAAGGAGCGTAGCGGAGTAGTCTTTAGTTATTCCCGATTTACTAACAGCTTTGACCCTTATGGTATACGTACCGTCTGCTGAACCATCGGCTGGAGGTTGGATGAACTCCCACGTTATCTTATTGTTGGTAGTATCTTTGTTTTGAGTTCCGGCTACCTGTGCGCCATTTGGGCCTTCGAGACGGATCGTAGAGGCATCAAAGTCTATCCCTTTACCGCTGAGATCAGTCAAAGTTGCAGATACGATCTTAAACTCAGTTGATGCACTCCTGAGAGATTTATCAATCGGGTCTGTTGTCACCTGAATAACATCGTCTGTTTTATCGAAATAACCGAACTGGAACTTCATGGGCTGTGATTTATTACCAGCGAAATCAGTCGGAGTTATTTCTATTGTGTGTATACCTTTACTAAATTGTGTAGTTGGGGTATAAATTATAGTATCTATACCATTGTGTATAGCATCCGCTGCCACGTTATCAACCTTTAAGGTTTTAGCTGTTGCAGACAGATCAGTACCGCTACCGTTGCCATCATTTAGGACAATAACTATGTTAGCAGGCGAAGTAGTTAGAATGGCGCCATCCGCAGGGGTGATGGATGTTATCTTAGGAGAAACCGTATCGAAGAAAAAGCTATAAGTGGCTGTCTTTGTGTTACCAACATTATCAACAGCATTGATAGCGATGGTGTATTTGCCATCCTTTGAGCCATCACCGGGGAGGGTTACAGATAACTTCCACCGAAGAGTGCTTACAGTGTCATCAGATTGTGTGCCGGGAACATCCGCATTAGCGGGATCAAGTAACTTTATTGTTGATTTTGTCAGGTCGATCCCTTCACTGCTGTTATCTTTCAATTGGGCTTTCACTTCCAGCAGTGACGAAACGAATCCATCTGCTACAGGGGTCGTTGATGATATATCCGGCTGTTTTGTACGAACCTTTACCGTGAAAGTAAAGTCACTTGATTTCACGTTTCCACCAGTATCCACCGCATGTATCTTTACTGTATAGTCGCCCTGATCAACGTACCTGCCTAACCCATCTTTGCCATCCCAGATAACTGAGTTACGTCCTAACGAAGTACCGGGTATTGGTTTTGCAGGAACGTCTAATTGGCCCTCTCCTATTGTCATGGTCATCACTGAATAAATCCCAGAAAGGCTTTCTGACAGTGTATAATAAATAGTTGTAGTATCTTTTATACCATCACCATTCGGAGAGAATGGATTGGGATCCGCTGTAAATTCCGTAACTGTCGGTACAGATGTATCCAGAATGATGTTTTGCGTGTCATCGTCCCACGTTAATGTCCAATCAACTTTGTCGCCATCGAATATGACAACAGCGAGCCTATAATCGCCATCCTTTATATTATGACTGGTCAGATCACCAGATGACAAGTTCACCGATATAGACTGGCCTATCGTTGCCTTACCTTCTTTTATTACAGCGTCGTCATCGAAATCACCATTTTTATTAGCGTCAACTATTACAGCATAGTGTCCATCAGCGGCAAGATCCCTTCCAGGAGTAAACGTGATATTCAGGCTTTGGCCTGTACCGATAGTCCGCTGATCTGTGTTGTTTGTGACGGTTAGTCTTTCCTCAAAAAAAATGCTTGCCGCACCAGCGATTGATGCTGTTAAGCTGAAAACTAATACAAAGGCAATGGAAGCAGTTATTAACTTTGACATCTTTTTACCTCTCAGGTCCTTCATAGGATTTATCTCCCTAATAGTCTAATAGTTATCTAACAGTTCAGCAATAATTATATGATTCCACTCAAAAACATCCGAGTAGTGTTAAGCTTACATATCGTGCAGAAAAACCTTATATATAGACGTTAGAAATCGTCTAAAGTTTAACTTTTCTTTTATACAGCCACAGATGCAAACTGCATATTGTAGAGCTTTTGGTAAAGCCCGCCATTTTTCAAAAGCTCCTGATGCGTTCCTAATTCGACTATCTCTCCGTTTTCAATAACCAGAACTTTATCTGCATTTATTATTGTAGATAATCTGTGAGCTATGACGAATGAGGTTCTATTCCTTAGCAGTTCCTCAAGCGCCTTCTGGATCAGCAATTCTGTATAAGCATCAACGCTAGAAGTCGCTTCATCGAGTATGAGTATCCTTGGATTAGCTAGGAGCGCACGAGCAAATGACACCAGTTGTCTTTGGCCAACTGAAAGCTTATTACCACGTTCTCCAACGTCAGTTTCATAACCCGCAGAAAGTTGCGATATGAACCTGTGCGCGCTGACTGCTTCCGCCGCCTGTATGATCTCCTTCTCAGAGGCGTCAAGTTTACCATATCTTATATTTTCCTTGACATTGCCCGAAAACAGAAAACTGTCCTGTAAGACCATACCCATTTGGCTTCGTAGTGATTTAAGCGTAACATCCCTTATATTATAGCCATCAATGAATATAGCGCCTTTCTGCGGATCATACAAACGTGCAAGCAGGTTTACAATTGTACTTTTACCAGCGCCAGTAGGGCCTACAATCGCTATGGTTTGACCGGGTTCTGCCGTCAAAGATACGTTATTGAGAACGTATTTACTATCCTCATAACCGAATGACACGTTTTCATAGCTCACGTGGCCGACTATGGGTGGTAGCTCCACAGCATTGTGTGGCTCTATCACCTTTGAGTGTGTGTCCATAATCTCAAAGATACGCTCCGAAGCCGCCATAGCAGACTGCATAGTTGTATATATCTGGCTCATCTGCCTTACAGGCCAATAGAGCATACGAACGTAGGACAAAAATGCTAGTAATTCACCCCTTGTCAATTTTTCGCCCATTATTTGCACTCCACCATACCAGATCACTATACAGATACCAATTGCTGTTAGCACTTCAATAATTGAGTTATAGAATGACCATACCTTAACCGCTTGCATATTGGCTTCAAGATTTTCAACGTTTGTTTTATCAAAATGCTTAATATTTGTATTCTCTCTGGAGAATGATTTAACTACACGAACGCCTGAAATGCCTTCTTCTAATTTAGCTGTGACGTTAGCTATCTTCTTTCTAACCTCTCTAAATGCCGCCCTGCCTTTATTCCTGAACAGTAAGGAAACAAAGAAGATTGGGAGGATCAAAGTGAAGCTGTATAAGGATAGCTTAACGTTCATGTTGAGCATGAAAATCATTATCCCAATTATTGTAACAAAGTTACTTATTATACCAGTTATGCCTTGAGTAAGTAACTCATTCAATGTTTGTACGTCATTCGTAACCCTTGAGATTATCCTTCCAGTCTCATGTCTATTAAAGAATTCCAGCGATAAGGTTTGTATATGCGAGAAAAGCCTGACGCTTATATCAAATATGATATTCTGCCCCATCCAGACCAGTACGTAGTTTTGACCATACGATACGAACCAGCTAAATATAGATATTCCAATATATAAGAGAGCTATGACCGTGAGTCCCATTATATTTCCCGGTACGTCTGGCGGTAGTATGTATCTATCAATAGCTATTTTCTGCATATAAGGGGGAACAACCATAAATACCGACTGTATAAGCATTAACCCAAGCGCAATCATTAGTTTTCCCCTGTGTGGACCAAGGAAACCTAGCAATCTTTTCATCAGCTTATTATCGTAGAATCCAACTTTGGATTGCTCATCTGAATCAAAGTGCATGTGCATGAAAGTAACTCCTTATTCTTGCTCTTCTTCCTGCTGTTTAAACTGCATATTATATATTTCTGTGTAAATTCCGCCTTTTTTCAACAGTTCATCGTGTGTACCCTGTTCGACGATCTCACCGTTTTCCATTACTATTATTTTATCAGCACGCTTTACAGTAGATAGGCGCTGCGCTATGACAAAGGTTGTCCTGCCTATAACAAGCGTTGCTATTGCATTCTGAATAAGGTGTTCCGTTTCTGTATCTACACTTGATGTTGAGTCGTCAAGTAGCAATATTTTGGGGTTCATGAGTAATGCTCTGGCAATAGCTACACGCTGTTTCTCTCCACCCGAAAGCGTTACGCCACGTTCTCCTACTTCCGTATCATATCCTTTTGGCAATGAGTCTATGAAATCGTGTATATTTGCCGCTTTTGCGACGGCGATTATTTCATCCATAGTCGCATTAGCTCTTCCGTAAGATATATTTGACTTCAATGACGTTGCAAAGAGGAACGTATCCTGTAACACAATCCCGATCTGCATTCTCAGAGACTCAAGGGTAATAGTCTTTATATCTATATCGTCAATTGTTATTGTCCCGGACGTGGGGTCATAGAATCTTGGGATCAAGTTTATAAGTGTGCTTTTACCTGAACCCGTTGCCCCCAATATAGCTACTGTCTTACCCGGTTCAACATCAAGGCTAAAATTCTTTAATACAAATTCATCGCTAGTTTCATATTTGAAAGAAACATTATCAAACCTGACATGACCAGAGATTGGCGGTAGTGGTTTTGCGTCTGGTGATTCTTCAACCTCTGATTTTGTGTCGAATATCTCAAATATTCGCTGACCTGACGCCATAGCTTCCTTTGATACGTTTATTATAAATCCCAACATTCGTATCGGCCACATCAAATACATAAGATACATATTGAAAGCAATGAATTCACCTAGCGTTAGATTTCCTTTCATGATCTGCCATCCGCCAAACCACAGGACAGCTATTGTGCCAAGACCAGATATAAAATCCATCAATGGAAAGAAAAATGACCATAGCTTTGTTATTTCGAGATTTTTCTGAAGTAAATTACGTGCATAAGCAGAGAACTTATTTATCTCATAATCTTCACGCACAAATGTTTTAACAACGCGCGTTCCTGTGACGTTTTCTTGAATTACAGTAGTTAGTTCAGCAGTTCTCTGCCTTATTTCCCAAAATCTTGGACCTATCTTTCCACCGAAGCGGATACCTATATAAGCGAGTATTGGCATTGTTGAAAGGGCGAGAATTGCAAGCGCCCAGTTCTTTAACAGACATATAACCAGAACAGCAAAGAACATTAATATACTGCTTATGAAATTAATCATCCCGAAAGAATAGAATCTTCTCAGGGTGTCAATATCGCCGGTAGCTCTTGCTATCAACTGTCCGGTCTGAGATTTATCGTAAAAGCTAAAAGGCAATCTCTGCAAATGATCATACATTGTATTCCGAATGTCGTAAATAGCTTTTTGTGATGCGTATTGCAGAATGTATTCCTGAACGAACTGAAAGATTGCAGTAAGTATAGTTACCCCTACGATACTCAGAGCCAGTATTGCTAAAAGCTCATACCGCTTTTGAACGATAGCTACATCAATAGCTCTCTGTGTAATTTCTGGGATTGCCAGAGTCAACACACGGTTAATCAACAATGCTAGAATCGCCAGAAGCACCAAATGCCAGTATTTTTTTAAGTAACCTAGAAGTCTTCTTAGTATTTGCATTTTTCCAAATATTAATAGTTGGTGATTTTAGTCATTTAGACGAAAATCATATTAAAAAAGTTCGGACATAATGATTATTTTAGTTTGTCAATAACTTCCTGAGCTTTTTCAATAGCATCTATTAATAACTCCGAAAGATCATCAACGGTATCTTCATAATCACAACGATTTCTCCATCGCCTTAGATCATTGAGTTTGCCTGCAATATCCGATTGACCTTGTTTTTGGAAATGGATTTTAACAAGTGAGTGGTCTCTGGCACTATTGGAGGGAGAAAATCCTTCGTGATCACGAACAAAATTTCTTGCATAACAAAAAACAGCATAATATGCTCTACTTACAGCAGATCGAAATGCGGCTTCTTGCGAATAGTCGTTGCTATGTTTGTTTTGAAGTGACTTCGCTAAATCAAGATATTCTAACCAATCAAATGGCATGATTATATTACCTCGGTTGACGATAATCTGTTATTACTGTTACCCAGCCATTTCTGTCTGTTAGTTCATTTTCATATTTTGCTCTTATTTCTTTGATTCTTTTTCTCACGCTTTCATCATACTTATTTTGACGAATTTCAATTGTGATATATTCATCAATAATTTCTGGATCGTGATAAACTTCCAATGATATTTGGGTTGGATGTTTGAATTTCTCTTTTACTAACTTACAAATCGGTATTATCAAGTCAATAATATCTGGAAAATGAAGCAAGTAATTTCTTACATCTTCCGAATCTGGAATCGGAATTTCTAATGCCTCAACTTGAGACAGGACTTGAGAGATTTGATTGTTTACGTCAACTTTCTTTTGAGAAACATCAAGTTCATGAATAAGCGATTCTGCCATTATTGTCTCACATCCTTTATTTCAGCCAGTTTAAGGCAATTGCCGTATATATCTTTACCGCTTCGTAGAGTTCACGTACAGATATGCTTTCGTTTACCTTATGAGCCATAGAAAGCTTTCCCGGTCCGAGAATTACTGTTGGTATATTTGCTCTTTCCACAAGGCACCACATATCACAGCAGGCGCTAAAACCTGTGGCTTCTCGACTCTCCCCTGTAACCTGATATATACTATCTTTAACCGTCTTTACGATGAATTCTTCTGGCGAAATCCTGCAAGGATCGATCCCGATCTTTTCCTCTATTGATACAGCCAATGAAGGATTGGTTCTTTTTTCGTTATCTATCATCGCAACAATTTCATTAAAAGCATCTTTTAATGTTTCTCCCGGTATCAGTCTTCGATCAATGGTTATGGCACACTGATCTGGTATTACGTTAGTAGCCCGACCACCGCTGATCTGGGTGACAGCAAGGCTGGCTTTACCAATCAAAGGATCGTACCTTCTTGATATATCTTCAGCCAACTTATCCAGAGCTTGTATAACTTTTGCCATGTTTGATATGGCATTAATCCCTTCCTCTGGTGAGCTAGCATGGGCTGATTTTCCAAAAACGGTTACCTCAACACCCAAACCGCCTTTGTGTCCGATCATGGGAACAAGCTCTGTTGGTTCGCCTATTATTGCGGCGTCGGCTTTTATGCCCTTTGTCGTTTCGGCAAGCGTTCCCCTGCCACGAGTCTCCTCACAACAGACTGCTTGTAATATTAGTCGTCCTTTCAATAGAGATGGTCTATTAGCTAAAGCTTCAAAAGCAACAAGCATTGACGCAAGCGACCCCTTTGCATCACAGCTACCAAGCCCGAAAAGTTCATCTCCCTTTCTAGTCAGCTTATACGGTGATTGATCCCAGTTCTCGATATTTCCGGGTGACACAGTATCAGTATGAGAGTTAAAGATCAGACCTTTCCCACTACTGCCAATTGAAGCTATCAGATTCTGCCCGCCGGGAGCAACTTCTGTGAATTCAAGTTCAACACCGAGTTTTCTCAGTCTTTGCTCTATGTATTCGACAACACCCTGTTCGCTTTCGTAGCTTGGTATGCTAACCAAATCTGAAAGGATCTCAATAATGTCTATTTTATCTATTTCATCAAAAAGATTTTTCGCAATCATAAGCAACTCTGTAATCGTTGAAAAATACAAAAAGTGTAGTAAAAACAACCCCCTAAACCCCCTTTGATAAGGGGGAATAAAGCAGGACGTTTCCTAATTCCCCCTTAAAAAAGGGGGACATAGGGGGTTGTGAAAAACGTCAAATCACTATGTCAAAATGGCATTTTTCAACGATTACTTATAACATCCATATTTATTCTTTCTTTAACAAATCCATAACATAAACGCCCAGATCATCATTTACGCTTCTATGTCCAACAAACACTATATTATGCCCGTCTGGTAGAAATGAGGGTTCCGAATCCATGAATGTGTTATTCGTCAGGCGTGTCTGATTCTTGCCGTCAGCGGCCATTATGTATATCTCGTTGTTTTTATCCCTATTCGAGTCGAAAACGATAAACTTACCATTTGGTGAATATGAAGGGTTAGAATTCATAAATTCGTTATCAGTAAGTTGCGTTATAGCGCCGGTTTTTATGTCCACAACACAAACATTGCTCTTTACACCTTGAGCAGAAAATGTAAATGATGCGTAAGCGATCTTCTTGCCATCAGGAGAAAAGGCAGGACTGCTATTGTTACTATCCCCGAATGTCAACTGTATTAGGTTCTTGCCATCAGCATCCATAATGAATATTTGGCTGTTGGACTCCTTACTGCTATCGAAGGCTATAAACTTACCATCTGATGAAAAAACGGGATTTCCATCAGTGACAAAGTTTTCTGTCATTCTAACTTGATTCCGACCATCCGCATCCATTGTGAAAATCTCGTCATTGCTCTGGCCGTACCTAATGAATGAAACATAGATAATCTTTTTGCCATCAGAAGATATAGAAGGACAATAATCATTTGTATCATTAAAAGTCAGGCGTTTTTGGTTTGAACCATCATAATCCATTGTAAAAATCTCGTAATTCTCACTTACATCAGCGGCGAATACTATCTTCCCACCCCCGGCGGCAGGATTCTGAACCTTCATATTATCAGGCGTCAAACGTTTTGCTGGTGGATAATAACCCAAAGGAAGCTTTATAGAGCTTTTCTTACCACAACTAAATACTGAGAACAGAGTAAATAAGCAGACAATTATTGTAACTAGAATTCTTATTTTTTTCATGGTTGGCTTTCTTGATGATAAGATAAAAAATGATTTTTAGTAGTATTTTTTTTATTTTGAACCTGCAAGCTCTTTGGCGCCAATTGCGCATCTAAAACCTGCCACGTAAGATACCGATTGTGGTGTTCCTCTGTCACGGGAAGCGCATCTTGCGCCGATAGGTCCAAGACTATCGTAGTGATACCACGATCCGCCACGTAGAACATGAAGTTTCTTTCCAAATTCAGACGTCCTGTATTTTGACCCGGGGTAGGCGTCATACCAGCTATCAGTCCATTCCCATACATTTCCCGCCATATCGTATACACCATAGGGGCTAACACCAGTTGGGTAACTTCCTACAGGCTTAGAACCTGAGCCTTCCCAAGTTTCTACATTGCACTTTGTCAAGTCAAAAGTGTTTCCCCAGGGCCATATACGTGCATCAGTTCCTCTTGCGGCTTTTTCCCATTCAATCTCGGTTGGAAGTCGTTTACCAAGCCACTTAGCATAAGCGTCAGCATCCTCCCAGCTTACATATACAACAGGATGATTTCCCTTCCCTTTAGGATAGTCGCCATTTTCCCAATGTCTTGGAATTGCACGGCCGGTTGCCTGAACAAACACTTTATACTGTTCGTTGGTAGTTTCATACTTATCAATGTAGAACTCTTCAACATATTCCTTATGTTGGGGTCTTTCAGCCGCAAACCACGGCACATCGGGACCCAACTCTCCACCACCCATATCCCGAACGACTTTTTTGATCTCCTCGTCACTGCTTCCCATAATAAAAGAACCCGCTGGAATTTTTATCATGTCTGACAACGAAAGCTTATTTAGTTTAAGATCAATATTTGTCTTAACTTTAATTGATAATTGCTGATATACAGGAGAGTAGCCAAGTTTACTTAGGGATAATTTATATTCGCCTTTGGCTACCTGACCTTTATAAGGAGTTTTTCCGATCTCCTTTCCATCAAGAAGAACTATTGCCCCAGAAGTATTAGAAGTCACGCTAAGGGTTGTGTTTTTACTGCAACTAACAACACTAATTATCACAAAAATGAATAAAATTACTTTTACAAATTTCAACATAAATTTAAAACCTTATTACCTATGCTAATACTTAGACACAATGACTTTTATATATGGAGTGCGTAAGCAAGCTGTGGCAATCCATAAAAATCTCTGTGTCTGAGTATTAGAATGACAAAATAGAAAATTTTGTGCTTTATTTGGTAAGGATAATTATGTCTATCCTTCTATTCTGCTTGCGCCCCGCTTCATCATTATCGGATGCTAAAGGTCGCAAGTTTCCAAATCCAACTGCGGATAATCTATCTAATGGGACACCTTCAACATTCGCAAGATAGTTAAGAACAGCGCTGGCACGATCACTGGACAGCTTTATATTAGACTTCTCATTACTGCCTTTGTCTGTGTGGCCTTCTATTATAATCCTGTAATCAGGATACCTTTTGAGAAGATCGGCAATAACTTTCAATTTTGGTTGCTCATCAGCTTTTACGTCCCCGGTCTTTGTGAATATATCAATACTAATACTGATAACTATCCCTTTTTCCGTTTCTCTGACAGAAAGATCGGGTATGCTCTTTACTTCATCGAGAATTTTCTTTTCAGCTTCGCTAGACTTTTTCTTTTGTCCGGCTATTAACTCAGCCTTTGCAGTAGCGAGGTTAGCATTGAAAACGCTTTCCTGAGCATCGGAGATCGCTTTTTCATAATCCTTACCTTCCATTGCCTGCTTTGCTTTATCAAGAGATGCTTGAGCTTGACTATATAGGTCATTAGCCAATTCAACAGCGCCGGCATTTGAAGCCTGAGTCATAGTTTTTTCGGCTTTTGCCACTGCATCCAAAGCATTAGCTTTAGTTTCCTCAATCGCCTCTGTAGTTTTCTCTTCTTTCTTTTTAGTCTGGACTACTGCACTAGCACTAGAAGCAGAAACTCTTGTTTGTTCGGCGAGAGACCTTGCCTGATCATAATCAGCAGAATCAAAGGCTGTTCTAGCATCTTTCATAGTTTTATCTGCTTTATCATATAACTCCTTGGCATATTGATCCGCCATTGAAGCTTTAGCCTCTTCCATAGCAACCTCCGCCTTTGCAATTGCAGATATAGCTCTTTCCTTTTTGAGTGTCGTTTCAGCATTTTCTGCATCCGACTTTGCCTTTGCCTGAACCTGTGCGTTTGAAGCATTTTTAGCTGAATTCTCAGCGGCAATGGTAGCTTTATCGAAATCCTCATCGGCGAGTGCTGATTTCGCTTCTTTGAGAGAATTCTCAGCATCATTATAAGCCTGTTCTGCGTATTTTGGGGCATCCATCAGAGAAGCCATTTTTATCTCCATTTCTGCCTTTGCTATTGCCGATTCGACTTCTGCTATCTGGATTTTCTTCTCAGCAGTTTCGCTGGATACTTCTGAGTTTGTCTGAGCCTCAAAAGCCACTTTTTCTGCCATTGCCTGACGGGCTTTGGCGATAGCGACTTCATTGGACTTTGCCTCCCAATACACCTCCATTTTATTCTCTTTAGCTTTCGCTATTCTATATCTGGCGGTCATTTCTTTAGCTGTGGCTGTGGCTATCTTCGCCTCAATATCAGCAAGAAATGCAAAATCAATTGCATCTTCTCCTCGTTTCTTCATCAGTGCATCCTGTGCTTGTTGTAGCAGGTTTTCAGCTTCGGTATACTCCTTCGGAGCGTAATCAAGAGCCTTCGCATCATTTGCGTTTGCAATAGATTGCCGAGTTTCGGTGATCGAATTTCCTGCTGTCTCCAGACTTACATTAGGTGATGGACTAATAGCACAGCCTTCAATGATAAAAAGGACAATGAAAAGAACAATTAATATACTTGATGAGCTAAAAATCTGTTTCAATTCAATCTCCATTTGTCTCTAATAAAAAAAAGAAGTCCAAAATCCTGTTAACTATAACTAATATCAAAGGTTTTAGACTTCCAAAAGATTAGAAAAAATAATAATACATATACCTTCTACTCATTTTTATTCTGATTCAGCATCTGGTTTAACTCATTCTCTACTGTTTGGCGTTCTAATCGTATCTTATTAGCGTCTTCCTCTGTAGCCTTCAATTCTGCTTCTAATTGATTCGCTTCATTTTCTGCTTTTACCTGTTTAGCAATAGCCTCAGCCAAACGAGCTTTAGCATAAGCTCTTTCTGCCAGTATTTCCTTTTGTTTACTCTTAGGCGCCGATTTGGCCCCTTCAAGCAGACTCTTTGAATCTTCAAATTCAGTACTTGCAAGCTGATCTGCCCCAGCCTTTTGAGCGATTTCGATTTGGGAACTTGCGTTGTTAAACATAATATTTAAAGACTGAGTTCTAACACCGCATCCCGCCAAACAGAATACAATCACTATCAACAAAAGAAAATTAACTTTCATAAAACATCCTTATAAAATTCCATAAGTAATATCTTAACCTTTTAAAAATTCAAGTTAATCGCCTTTCCTATTTCCTCCCAAAACCTTCCATCGAGACTTGCTTCTAATTGAAAAGCTGGAATACATTTTGACATTTCAACAGAATTATTAAAGATTTTTAATCGTTGCCCTTTTATCAGATCTTCTCTATTTGATAAAACCCAATACCTTCTCATCGTTTCAGCAGACGATCCATACATAAATACAGCCGCTTGGTTCTTATTTAAGGGGGTAACCTTATCAATCTTAGATTGCTTAATAAAGAATATCGCTGAAATTGGCACAGAATGTTGTACGTTATATGATTTATCAGAAGGATTCGATATGTAACTACTCCACGTGGGAAAAGGGTAGGCAAAATACTTTTGCTGTTTATCTAAAACTATAAGTACTTCATCATCACACAATGGCTTCCATGGGGAGGGTATACGACGACAGCAAGTAGATTTTCCAGTATTACTTGGTGCGGATATTAAAATTCCTTGCCCCCCTATTTCAATTAATGCAGAATGAAATGGCATTCCTCCATTATTTATGATCTTCCGATAAACAGACCAGAGAGAAAAACAGATATTCCAGTAATCATCAGGTAAATAATATACGACTTCATCATTTTTGGTTTCGCATATAATGTCAGCAAAATTCTTATGATACCATATATAAGCTGATCTATAATCTTGAAATTCCCATCCCTGCCGGAGCAATTCGGCGTCATATATATCTCTATTGCTTAAAAAGATGATCCTTGGTGATGAATCCCATGTACATTTTTCCAGATTCATCATAACAGACATCTTTTCTATAAATCGAGCAGAATCCTTATCACCTGTTATCCACCAGTTATTTTCATCGTCAAGGAACAGCTTGCAGCCCATAAGATTTAAATCCGAAATGCACATAAATTCTTTTTCTTATAAGGGAGATAAATACTCAAATTTAGATTGTTTGTGCAAAGTATTTTCCTAGACAACATAATTCATGAATGGGCAGGTCATAATAATGATAATTATTTTCTTGTAGGGGCGCAGTACCTGCGCCCTTTAGCACGTTCAATGTACCACTATGAATATTTATCGTTACGAGTTTAGTGAGTAAACTACCAAAGAGGAGAGATCAACATTTTACAAGCAAGCTCTCCCCCTTTAGATATTTCACTAGCTATAATCGTTATGATTAAGCTATTAAGGTGTACCGCCAGTACCAACATCACAGAAACCACCGGCAGGGGCACCACCACTTTGGCACCAACCAGAATCACCAGGTCCTCCAATACATACACCAGTAAGATTAGAATTGCCATGGGAGATACAATTAGCCCCACGAGTTCCCTGTACATTGAAGTTAACTAACTCGGGTGTTTCCCATTTGAGCTTTTCTTTTGACATAAATCTCACCTCCTTTGTTTCATCATTTTTAGTTTTCAAGTCAACCTTCACTTATATTATAAGGCATTTTCAAAATCTGTCAATAGATTTTTGACAAAAGTTGAAAGCTTATATCAAAAAAGTTTAAAACCACCAATTAATAAACTAAGTTTAACGAAGTATGAATTTTAAACTGTGACAAATTTTGGACAAGTAAAACACTTGCTCTAATAAAGGTTCCAGCTTCTTTATTATTTTTTTAGGGATGAGAATTGAGGTCGCTATCCGACGTCCCATTCAAAAGCTCTTTCCATAATGGAAATCCATCCTGATCTTCATCATATTCATACTGACGCACCTTCAACTCTGCCGATTTGAATTGCTCTTTGTCGGGATACGTGTCTCTGTAGGTCTTGTAATATTCATAAGCCTTATCATATTGCCTTAAAGACTCGTAGCAGACTGCAATATCGTATATAGCTTCTGGACGTCTGTAATGAGTTGGGTTACGCTTAATATATTCGTCAAAGGCATCAATAGCTTCCACATATTGGTGTTGATCGAGATATATTTCTGCTATTCCAAATCTTGCTTCAGCGGCAGGTGACAACTGTAATGGAAGTCGCTCCAGGAGTATCCCATAAGTCCTCAAAGCCTCTGGATAGTTTTTGAGCGATCGCCATTTTAATGCAATTGCAATAAAAGACTGGGCGACCTGATCTTCTTTAATTCCATATATATCGTACCCAGTAATTCTCTGTGTTTTATCAATTTTCTTCTTCTGGCTTCCTTTGATGAATACTACATGATCGCCTATCTCTTTAAGAGTTTTGTTGACATCACGCCGTAAATCCTCAATCTCAGAAACTCGGAACTTTAGTTCCGGATAGTTTTGAGCATTGACCTTGCCAAATTCTTTGAATGCTGTGTCGTAGTCATAAAGCTTGTAGAGATAGATGTATCCAATCTCGACCTGACCCTGAGCGGCTTTTGAAGTTCCCGGAAACTCTGTTATGAGTTGATTATAGGTATCAAGCGACTGTTTATAATCATTCAGCTTATTATTATAGACAGAGCCGAGCTCCAACAGAGCATCCGATGCCATATCTGTTCCGGGGTTATTGTCGTGAATTATCTTCAGCCTTTCGACGTCTTTTCTTCCTTCATTTATCTGGGAGATTCTGTTTCGAGCTTCAGCAGCCAAATAAGTCGTTTTTTCTGTATCTACGACCATTTGGAAATTGGTTAAAGCTTCGTCCCATTTGAACTGATATTTATAGCACTCGCCCATGTAGAATCTAGCCTTAGTAGCATATTTATTATTACTCTTGGCAACTGATTCAAAGACTTTTAGTGCTTGAGCATAATTTCCATCCTCATAATCCTTTAATCCAGCCTCATAACTAATGCCCTTCGTAGAACAACCCACCATAGTTATAACAAAAGCAAACGACACCACACAAGAAAGTGCGAGAAACTTTAGCTTCATGACAGGACCTCCTTCGTAGTCCATAATTCTTGTTAATATACACAACCTGCACAATTGAGTAGCAATTTTTCACTACTTCCATAAGCTAATTCTGAGCTTACTTTGCCAGTTCAAAGTTTATTACAACTTCACCATGTTGATCTTTTTGTTGAACGTTTTTTGGAAGTTCCTCAAAACGTATCTGCTTTACATAACTCATCGCTATTCGGTCAAGCTTAGTATTGCCTGACTTCTTAACGATATTAACTTTGGTAACGCTACCCGCAGGATCCACCGTAATTTCCAGAGTAGCAGATCCTCCCTCGGTGCCTTTCACCTCCTCCGGTAATTTGGGCCAAAATACAACCTTGCGTCCAGCAACTTCTCCTCTGATGTCACCGATGAATCCAGGTCTCACTGCTCCTGACGAATTAGAAGGTCCAACAGAAATTGTTGTGTTTCCCGGATTATACTTAGATTCATTGCTTACAGTTTTCCCTCCCTTACCTTTTCCACCATCAAAAATCGGTACAACTCCGTTAAATGCAACATTTTTTGGACCTTTATATGCTGAACCAACTGTATTATTTATCTTTGGAACTACCTCCTGAGACCTTTTGATCCCTTTTTCAGGGCCAGGCGATCTTAATATTAGATCACGTCCCGCTTCATTATCTGGCACATCCGCAAAGGTTTTGGGTATTTTTGGTGCAGAAGCCATAGCCTGAGAACCAGAATCAACGTCAGTCGTGTTTCTGATCCTCAGTTTAGGCGGCACTATTAGTTCATTCGGTTCTTTTTTCTTATTCTCTTGAACGACTTTATTTTCTTGTTTTTCCTTCTTCTTTGGTGGAACTGTTTTTATCAAAATAGGCTCCGGTTCCTTTTTTACCTCCTCTATAGTTACAGCTATTCCTGTTTCCTCTGGAACAGCATTTATCGGTCCAGAATAAATAAGCATTATAACAATAAATATGATAATCAAATGCTCAACCACCGAAAGGAGAAAAAATGCCCCTAACTCTCTCTTTGAAAGATACCACATCGTTCCCATTGCGGCTATCATGATAAGAACAGCGTACCCAACTCCTATAACAAATCCCCCTAAGTGCAGAACGCCAGCAATACAGACAAATATTATAGCAATTGCACCATAAAAAGCAAGTTTAGATATCCGTTCACGAAGGAGGATATGTCCGATTCCGCCTATTACACATACAATGCCAGCGTTTACCATGATCAGTCCAAAAACAACTGTTCCTATAATGATCGTAGTTTTGCTATCAGTAATGGATACTATACCCAGTATTATACTACTCAATCCAACAAGGATTATTATTAAACCTACGATTAACGAAGTAATAAAAGGTTTTTCTGTCAATTTTCATCATCCTCGCTTTTTTCTGCCTCGTGTTCAATTAACCAGTTTCTACCTGTTGTAAGAAATTTTACGATTGACATAGAATGTCTAGTCATATCATTCAATATACTATCCACTTTGGATATAAAATAAGTGTATGCTATCATGGACGGTATTGCAACGGCTAATCCCGCCACAGTAGTAAGCAGCGCTACCGAAACACCCTTGGCTATTCTCATTGTTGCATCTGGTCTGTTGGTGCTTTGAAACACCGCAGTAAAAGACATAAACAAACCAAGAACGGTTCCAAAAAGACCGATAAGAACAGCGATACCCCCGATAAACTCAAGTATACGAAGATGCTTTTCAAGTAAATGTTTCTCAGGTTTTGCGGCAAAGCTAATAACAGTTTCCAATTCCTTTTCACCCAGATCACGATTAACTATTCCTGTCTTCAAAATATTCGTTAATGGTCCTGGTTTAGATTCGCACAAAGACAGAGCCAAATCTAGATTACCTTTTTCTAAAACTTTGTATATTCGAGAGATGAAACGAGATGGTACAAGCTTCTCTTTTTGTAGATTATAAAACCTTTCAAGGATGATTGCATGGGCAAAAAGAGAGCAAAAAAGCAAAGGGATCATCAAAAATCCACCTTCACCCAGTTGCTTGATGCCATTTATAATAATCTCTAACATAAAACCCCTTAAAATTTTACCACCAAACCAAGATCCACTGTATTTTTCGGCAATCTGTACCCGTTCCACACCTGATAGTCGTCTTTTCCAGTGTAAAACGCAAATTCTAGTGATGCTTTCGCATTCTTGCCAAAAGACCTTGAAATTTTTGGTTTCCACAAAAGATAACCGGGTAGTGTCCCATCTTTTTCGTTCACATATCTTAATCCATAGAATTCTGCTAATAGCGATAGCTCAAAATCTTGTGGTGCAAAATAAGTTATATTCAATACACCTTTATCCTTAGGTCTATATAAGATATTTTCATCAGGAAACTCATGAACGTATTCAAAATTCTGCCTTAAATGCTCGTTTAATAACAATAATTCCCAGTTAAAGCTAATACCAAATATGTGTGTGCCATCAAGTGATTCTGGAACCCATGATAATATCTCGTTTCCATCTGTATTTCCTGATTCCTTAAATACTGCAAGGTTGCTGATCTCTTTATCGAAAACCCCCACTTTTATATTGAAATTATCAATCGGGTTATACTTCAATGAAGCTTGCATATCCCAGCCTCTTTCCGCATTAAGCCCGGGGTTGAATATTACGTAGTCATTATCAATATAAGTATCCTCTAGGTTTTGCTTTAGTATATACCTTTCCAGTTTAAATTGCAATACGATTGAGGAACCGATCTGTGAAGTTAAAAGTGCATAAGGGTTTGGGTATATTGATGTCTTCCATCCGTCTTTAATAGCGCTTTTATTAGTATCAATTGCCAACTCAATTCCTGTCCCCAAAATAAACGGCCAGAAACGGATATGACTGTCACGAATGTATAATTTTACAATAGCTTCTTTATATTTCTCTTCGCTTCCATTACCAGTAAAATGCTCGATCTTCAAACCTGTATCTATTGGAATTGACGGAGATAAATATGTTCTGATCGCAAAATCAGTCTTTATATCCAAAGCATCATTTGAACCGGGAGAGATAGGTCCTTTCATATTCAGTCTAGTAATATCAGCATTTACAGAAGACTCGATATCATTGATAATAAACGTCTGATCCCAGTCAAGTGATAAATCAAGCAATGACCTATCATTTGGATATTTTTCTCCCTTCGTGTCTAAATAATTCAGACCCTTAGATTTATAATTTACACCAGTCCTTACATTTGAATTGTCCCTTTGATAAGCATACAGAACATTGAATTTATCAATTGTCATACCGTCCTGTTTCTTTGAAGGATCCGTTGCAAGTTTAGCAGTGCGATCACTTAACAGCGATGACCTTCCAAGGTCTAATAGTACCTGTGATGTACCAAATCCTTTTAACAGAAGCATTTGATACGTCAGAGCGGCGGGTAGCCCCGGATAAGCGGACAAAGTTAGAAAGAAATCTTCCCCGGGCTTAACTGCCTTTCCTCTAAACTTTTCGGGAACTGAAGTAGAAGATAAATACCATAAACGCTCTTTTGGATTCAATATAATATAAATATCAGAATCAGGTTTTGTCAGACCATTGAACTTTTCTCTTGGGATAGTCAATTGTGTTGCGTCTATTATCTCGATCTTGACCGGTGGAAGATCTATTGCTTTATCCTCTCCATTTTCTGTTTCCTGTGCATAGGAAGCCAATCCCATAGAAAAGAAAAACACAATAAACATTATACAGGAAACAAGCCCAATGATATTGTATTTACGTCTTGAATCCTGAAAACTAAGTGTTGAGTACTGCATTTTTTCCTTGATTATTATTTAGTCGCTAATTGATAAAATCATCATAACATAAAGACCCGGAAGATTAATTATGAAATGTTTCTTCCTCATCAATCCTCTAATTCCATTATAATATCTTCAATAGTTTTGGCAAAAATTGCACGATCAAAAAGCACGTCAAGTTTATTTATATTATATATAGATTTAATTTTTTCAATGTTCATCATTGAGCGTATTTATAAATGTTCATTATCGAACTACCACAAACCAAATTGACACAAGCTAATTATTCTGTATTCCCAATTTGTTTTAGTCTTTTGCGAGCAAAATCTATGGCGTCATTCCATTCAGGTTTCTTTTGCTTATAGTATTTCCCGCCCGGTTCTGCATAGTCTTTCAGAATCTTGCGATACCATGTAGCGGCGTCCTTTTGTCTTCCTATCTTTTCGTAACTGTCTCCCGCTCTCGATAAGGCATAAACGTCCAGATCAGGGTCCGAGTATACCAAAGGAACTCTTAGATATGCTTCTGCGGCTTTCTCATATTCTCCAATCTCATACAAGCTTTCAGCCTTGTATAATTGCGCCCGCACACCAATGTCTTTTTTATAATTTTTCGTATTATTCAATATCTCATCATATATACTTATAGCCTCTCTGTATTTTCGTAGCTGATGCAAAGCTTGTCCTCGTGAAAGTTGGGCTTCTTGAGCATACTCATTATCGGGATATTGGTTGAGCAAACTCTCGTAGGATTCCAAAGCTTTTTGCCAGTTAGACTGTTCCTCGTAAACCTTCCCCATAGAATACAAAGCTCGTGGGGCCTCGACAGATTGTGGATAATTTTTAATGACCCTCTCATAAGCTGACACTGCATTCTGAAGGTTACGGCCTGAGTTGCCCTTCGCAAACCAGCACTGGCCTATTTCGAATGCAGATTGAGAGGCTGATGGGCTTTGAGGATACTTTGCTATGACCTTTTCAAAGGATGTAATAGCTTGAGCGTAAGACCCTAAAAGTTTATAGCTTATACCGATATTATATTGAGCTAAAGGAGCCGCTTGACTATTTGGATAACTATCTATAACTGCCTGATATTCCGTTATCGCCTGAGCGTAATTCTTCTTGTCGGAGTTATAGTTACCCAATTCTAATTGCACATCGGGACATAATTCACTACTAGGATATGTTCTCAGAAGCGCCCTATATGCAGATATCGCCTCTGCACCTTTGTTTTGTTGTTCGTAAGCCTGCGCTATGGAGTATAGTGCATCGTCTGCAAGTTCATCTGCTGGATAATTATCCACCAGTTCATGGTAGGCGCCAATCGCCTGTGTATACATCTCCATATTGTAATAACTGTCAGCAATCTTGAACTGCGCCCTTGCACGAAGCGCGCTTGTTGGATATTCTTTAGGTACTCTGGTATAATAAGTGATTGCCTCTTTATAACTCTTTAATCCAAAGTAGGATTCACCAATGAGGAACAAAGTCTGATCTGACAAATCAGAGCCTTTATTCTGATCAAGCAATTCTTTTGCTGATTTGATCGCAGACTGATAATCCTGCATCTTATAGAAACACCATGCGACCCTATACTTTGCATCATCAACCAGATCACTCTTAGGATAATTGGATATCACAAGCCTGAGAGTTTCAATAGCTGACTGATATCTTTTCTCGTTGATTAAAGCAAAGCCTATATAATACTGAGCCTTATCGAGTAGGTTACTATTTTTGTAATCAGCTATCAGTTTCTGCCATGCCTTTACAGATTCGTTATAATTGGACTGTTTTGAGGATTCATCCTGTAAAGTGTTAGCATAATTGAAATAAACCAGGCCTATTTTATACTGAGATTGATCGTTCCACTCGCCGTTGGGATAACTATCAAGTAGTCTCTGATATTCTTTTTTTGCTTCATCAAATCGGTTAAGTGAAAATAACGATTCAGCAATGTAAAACTGAGTTTTGTATGCAAACTCACCTTGCGGATAGTCTTTGATCAATTCCTGTGCGGCAGTGATTGCTTCTGCATATTTATTAAGCTCGTAAAGAGAGACAACTTTCCAGTAGCGAATTGCATCAGGCTGTACACCAGGTCCCTCTGCCCCTTGTGATTCAGACAAAAACTTATCTATCGCCGTCAATGCTTCTTCATGTTTCCCCATCTCAAAGTATGTATTAACTATATATGATAATGCTTGAGTCTTAAACTCTGAATCCGGGTATCTGCTCACTAGAAGACCAAAAGCGTTAACAGCCTCCTGTGGTTTCTTCAATTGCAGAAGTGTTAGCCCTTGCCAATACGTGGCATCATCGCCATATTCCGATGCGGGATCAACCTTAGAGAATTCCAGCAAAGCCGAGTTATAATCTTCTTGTCGGAATCGGCATTGTCCCATATAAAATCTTGCAGGATTAGCCCATTGTGTGTCTTTATAGTTGAGTACCAGCTTAAACTCTTTATATGCTTTTACGTAATCTTTCTCCATCAGGTAAGTGTAAGCTATACTATATTGGGCATCATCTGCCGCCTGACTATTGGAATATAATTCCAGAACTTTATTATATTCATATCTGGCTTCGGTATATTTCTTTTGAGTATACAATACTTCTGCAATTCCATATTGTGCCTCTGCTAATCCTTCTTTAAATTCTGGATAGTCGTGCATATATTTGTCGAAGCTAATGCGAGCTTCATCGAGCATATTCAACTCAATGTAAGCCTGCCCAATTTTAAGGGTTGATTTTGCCGCAAGTTCCCTTGAATCTCCATAGCTATCCAACACCCTTTGATATCCTGAAACCGCATCCTGCCATTTGCCCAGAATAAATCTACAATCAGCAGACATATACGCCGCTTCTGGCGCTGATTTATTTTTAGGAAATCTATCCACAAAAGTTGTGAAAGTCTGGCCAGCAGGTTCATATCGCTTCATGTTATAAAGAGCCCATGCTTTTGAATAAAATGTCCCTTCAATTTCTTTTGAAGATGGATAATCTTTAATTAGACGGTCATAATAAGTCAGAGATTCCTCATATTTTCCCAGGTTGTATAGTGAATCACCTATTTGATACAGGACAAAAGATACAGCTTCAGGCTCATGAATCTTCTGGAGTACCTCTTGATATGCTTTTATAGCCTCCCCAGACTTTCCTTGTTGCGCCCAAGAATCCGCTATACCTTGCAAGGCATCTAGCTGAAGCTCACTGGCAGGATAGTCGCTTAGAAGTCGTTTATACTCCTCTATTGCCTTTGAGTATTCTCCCAGACGAAGCAAGCAGTTTCCAATGAATAGACGTGCATCGTCATCTTTATCGCTTTCCGGGTAGTTCTGGATAAACTTCTCGAAATACTCCATTGCCATTTTATATGCCGGTTCCTGATAAAGATTATAAGCAAATGTGTAGTCCTCATCTTCTCCGCCCAGAACTCCTGAAACAATGCAGAAACTCATGAGTATTGAGATTATAAAGATATGCAAGTGTTTCATGACGAAACTCCTAAATACAGTAAATATACCCAGCATTCAGACCGCAACTGCTATTATACCATTCGACCGTTTAGTTTTCAAGCATTTTTTCTCCATACGTGATCTAGCTTGATTTTTTGGTCTTATAATGAAAAACTATAAAACTATTCAAAGTTCACGTAGTATTCAGACACATTGAATTTTATGGTATCTTTCGCTGTAATGACAAAATTTTGTTAAAGATAATTTCGAAATATGTCACCATAATTATGAACCATGCCTTTTTCTTTTATTTATTTCTGATCCGCGTACATCCGTCCAATCCGCGTTATCCGCGTGCTATTTCCTAAAGTTTAAATAAAACTCACATATTTAAACTGCTTTTATTGATAGCAGGTTTACACCTGCGTTTACACGCACCGCATATCTGCTTTATTTTTTACAATGCCCTGTGAGTGAAAAACTCGCATTAGTGACAATTTTTTGACGTAAATGTTAGATAACTCACACTATAATTCAAGCATCCAATCCATATATGTTGAAAAATTTATATTTACACGATTAATATAAAATTGCGAAAAATGTCAGTTTTTATAAGGGTCTACATCCTTAATGGAACTGTCACAATAATCATTTAAAATAATTTCGAAAAGTCTAAAATCAGTATGGCATAATAATTGCAATCTATATTAGGTCAGATAAGACTTTTCACCTTGTTTTTGTATTTACAATATAACAAAAAATGGCATAAATACTTACTCTTTTTGATTAGACATCACTCTAAAATGACAGATAGAAATTTGACGTTATGACCGAAATTTGACATTAAATACATTTCGAAAAGAATAATCATTAAACTAAGATATGGCAAATGATTAACAAAAAACTTTACGAAAATACATTGAAGTTTTTCATAATTATGATGAGCTTGAATATCGAATAGGGGAAATTGCCATGATCTATGCAACCATCAAAAACCAGGAAGAGCAAAAAAGATTGAATAATGCCTTGAAGTCATCGCAAAACAAGAACTGGTATCGCAGATTGCAGGTCATACAACTCTCTGCCAAGAAGTATTCAGTAGAAGATTTAAGCGAAATATTCAATCTCAGCAAAGCTACCATACGCAATTACATACATTCCTATAACCATGGCGGGCTGGATAGCCTCAAAGCGTCGAAATCAACGGGACGTCCTCCCAAAATAGCTCACTGGACAAAAGAACACTGGGACGAGATCCTTGAAAAAACTCCCGATCAATACGAAAGACTCAACGAGACCTCTCAGCAATGGACGTTAAATCTCCTAAAAAAATATCTTAAAGAATATTACGATATAGACGTGAGTATATCCAATATATATAAATGCCTCGTAAAGACTGGAAAGCAAACAGGACGTGGTCAGCTTCGTGTTGATTACATCGAAGCTGATTACATAGTGAAACAAAAGCATGTAAAGAAGTTAACGCCAGTATCAAATAAAATATAATACCATTTCTCAATTCAGATATGACATTTAATTGTAGGGGCAATCCCTTGCGGTTGCCCCCCTTGCGGTGCCCTTTCAATGTTAGTGCATAATTCAACAATATATCAAATGTAGGTTGGATTGAGGAACGAAATCCAACTACTACAAGAATGCACAATCAATAAATAGAATTGGTATAAGCTAGGGAATAAATGAAAAAAATCTTGTTAAGTATAGCTTTTATTATAATATTGTCAGGATGCGCTGCAATAAATCCCAAAATACAGAATATCCCACCGCCAGATGCCAGATCAGTTCTACTGACCTTGAAAACTCGATACGATTTGGCAGAGACAATGAGGACATTGGTGAACTTCAAGCTGGAACATCAGGGAAAAACTGACGAAGTAAGGGGATACTTGAGCTATGCCAAACCAGATAAACTGAGCATCTTTGTTATGGGACCATTCAACGAACCTAAGGTGATCGCAACAGTAGTCGGTGAATCATTAAAACTATATTTCGTTGCGGAGAATGAATTAATTGCGGATCAACTCACAGATTCCGTTATGAAGGCATTATTCAACATTGACTTACGGGTTTCGGATATCCGCAGTGCCATTTTTGCCAATCCTTTTCTGGATGGTAACACTGATAATCTCAAGATTGCAGGCTACGGCAGTGAATATGTGATAACAAGGCAGTCAATACAGAATGGATACGGCGAAGAGATTTACATTACAGCTAAGGATACAACCGTCAATAAATGGCGCATCAAAGACGCTAACAGTAAGCTAGTGCAGGAGATAGCCTTCTCAAAATATAGAGAGATTGGCGGGATATTAAGACCATTAAAAGCTGTCGTATATCGCCCTGATGATCTTACAAAGATAACAATAGAATCAGTTGATCCAGAGATAAACATAAAATTGGCAGATGATATTTTTGAGCTTTCGATACCTAAAGATGCGAAAGTTTATAAAATATCAGATTTAAAAAATAAAGAACTGCCATCCGAGTGATAATACCAATTCTGAATTGAAATGCTACTTATTATATATCTCTAGTTCCTTCAACATTGCTCGTGACATTTGGTGCCCGGGGTTTATATCAATAGCTTTTTGGAACGCCGCTGATGCCTCGCTGAACCTACTGTCTTTCATATAGGCGATACCAAGATAATAATAAGCATCTGCGGACTTTGGATTAACTTTCGTTGCCTCCTCGAATTGAGTTGTTGCGCCTTTTATGTCACCAATCTTGAGATCACTGCTTCCTAGATTTAGTTTCGCTTCTATCCAATTTGGTGCTAGTTCAACTGCTTTTTCAAAAGCCTTTACGGCATCTGCAAAATTATTCATCTTATAAAAGGTTGTCCCAAGATTAAAATAAGCGTCTTTGAAATCTGGCTTGACTTCAACAGTTTTGTTAAGCCTATCTACTGCTTGTTGATACATTTTATAATCAGCATAAGCTAAACCCAGGTTATAATTTATTTCAGGTGAATCAGGAGAAAGCTTTAAGGCTTGCTCAAAGTGGTAAATCGCTTTTTGCTTATCTCCTTCCTGACGATAGCAAAAACCAAGGTTAACGTGTGCTTCCAGCAGGTCCGGTTTAATTTCGAGAACCTGATTGAAAAGCTCTATTGCACGCTCTGTATTACCGGCTTCCATCATCGAGTGTCCAAGATTATAAAGTTCGCGCCATCTATTAGCCTCATATTCTTTTATGAAGTTTTGACGTACTTCCTCACCTTCACCAAATCCAGAAGATTCCTTGAAGGCTTTAACAGCTTCATCGTTTTTACCCAACTTCACAAGGGCAAGACCTTCGTTATAGGCATATTGCTTCTCGCCGGGCTTTAGTTCCTTTGCCGCCCTGAATTCCTCAAGTGCTGTGTCATACATTCCCTTGTTGTATAATATTAATCCGATGTTATTATGTGCATCTGCATTATTTGGCTCAAGTTTAATATATTTTTGCATCTGCTCATAAGCCTTATCCATGTTGCCCATAGTGTAATAAGTGATTGCAAGGTTACGGTTAGCTTCAACGTCATCGGGTCTGAATTGGGTCGCCTTATTCAAAGTTTCTACTGCTTGATCATACAGCCCAATACGAGTATAAAGCATCCCCAGATTAGTTAATGCACCCATGTATACATCAGGATACAGGCGCAAGTTCACTTTAGTGAAAGCAGTTGACTCTACGTTGGTGACAGCATTCTGAAGAGATAGGATCGCTTTGGAAGTATCACCCTTATCCATATATGCAACACCTAAGTTATATTGAACTCCCGGCGAATCTGGCTTTAGTTTTGCCGCAATCTCAAGCTTACTTATGGCTTCGTCAATACGTCCCTCTTTATATAGCTTCATGCCTTCATTATAATTTACAGTTGCGGGGTCTATATTAAGCATAGCATCAGTTTCACCCGTTGCGGCACTTTGCCCTGCCTCCGTAGAAAGTTTTTGCATTATAGCGCCATATTTTCGATCGCCTATTTGAAAGCTTCCCGCTCCAGCGGGTGGATTATTCATATATAGCGAACGTGCAGTCATAAAACCTCTTTTTTCTGCAAGTCTTTTAAAATCTGGATACATTTTTTCCAAAAATGGCATCTCATAATAGGCTATATCTTCTGGAGTCGGAACATAAGGATTAGCCTTAGCATAATCAGGATGAGTCATGTAATACTCAGCTTTCTTCGGATCGGAAATCTGGTGTATTTTTGCATATTCATCAATCATCGCTGGAGTGACTTTGACCTCAGGCGCTGGTTCAGGCTTAGGTTGCTCAACGCTTATCTCTACCGTTGGTTCTGGTTTTGTCGGTTCGACTGGCATAGGTTTCTGTGTTGTTGCACAGCCTATAAAAAACAGTGTTATCAAAATCATTAAATTAATACAAATATTCCTATACCTCATAGCTTATCCTTTTTATATTAATCTCATATTACTTTTAACTTCATCAATATCTTTTGCCGTTCTAACTGTATTCTTTATCTTTTCGAGTTTCGTTACGGACTTTATCCGCAATATTTTTTCCATAAGGGCAATACCATCATCACCGAACTTCAATTCCAGTCCCATTGATATCGCATCATAAAGTCCTTTTTGTAATCCTTTTTGTATCCCTTGTTCAATCCCTTTTTGTACCCCTTGTTCAATCAATGCTTGTGCCATCGTTCTGCTCATTTTACTAACCTCCTCAATTTTTGATCGATCTGTAATACTATTTTCAATAATTTCTATAAGTTTATTATGTTCAGATTCATCACGGCGTTGGTATATAAAAGCATATAAAAAGTGCATGAGCTTTTCCCAGTTTATTCGCTCATCTATAGTCATATTCATGAAACGCTCAACAGACAAACTTAACTCTTTACCAATCTCATCCGCAGAAGCATTTTCTTTCTGTATTATACGCAAAATCCACCCAAAAGGATTATCATTTTTTGAATTAAGGCAGAAAAATAAAATAATATTCATTCTTTCTCATCTTTCCGCCTTCATCCTTCATCCTTCATCTTTCATCCTTTACTACGCTCTTCCCCATTTTTTGTATACTTCGTCAAAACCTAGACCGGAGAGGAAATCATTTCGGCTTCCTTCCTCACCTACCCATATTTCTTCGGCTTTGATCAGAACTTCCATAGAGCGTTCTTTTGGAACTACTATTACAGCATCCGAGTCACCGACAATAATATCTCCAGGATTAATACGGACCTGCTTGATCAACTGACCAGTTAAAACTACAGGACATTGAATCTCATTTATGCGCCATCGAGGATGCGATTCAATCGGGCTGGTATATCTAACGAACGTACCCCATTCTGGTATTTTCAACAATCCGGGACGGTCACGTATTCCACCGTCAATGACGATCCCTCTTGCGCCGTGGTACTTGAAGTTCCAGCTTGTCATCTCACCGAAGAACCCGAATCCGCCTTCACGAGCCATTCCCGGATCAACTACGATGACGCAACCGGGATAGACTTCTGCGATTAAATTACGACCTTCCATCGCTTTGGAATTGGCTTCGGCGCCGGTTCGGCAGTCACGCTCACCTTTGACCGTAAATGCGGCGCCGGCTACGTGCATATCATCTGTAAGTGAACGGATATTCAAATCAAGCACGTAATTATCCCTTAATCCCAAGCTTTCCATCGCATCAGACACGGTTGCCGTAGCGATCTTGTCGAATCGCTCCGCCATTTCTGTTACAGGCATTTCTTTTTCCATTTCATCTCCTCTTTATTTAATCATGACATTTAATTGATAAAACTTATTCTTTGAAATAACCATTGTATAAAAACTGTTACAAGTGTCAAACATAAAATTGGCTCCTACCGCTAGATTAATATCCATATCCAACTCGTTATCATTGACCACAATTAAAGTATTTCTATTATTATTAGTCGCTACATCATATTCAGCAACCTTTTTTCCATTATCTATAACAATAATTTTTCCACCGAGTTGAAGTCTACCAGATAATTGACCTTTATAATAACTATATCCCAATTTAGAATCAGAACTGAAAGTCATGCTACCAGAGACAAATCCATAATGTGATTCTTCTTCCGCACCATCTTTTACTGCAAACCATTTGTTCCCAAGTCTAGCACCAAATGCTATGTGTTGAGAGTCAGGACTAAAGATTGGAGTACTGAGGGATATATCATCATATTCGTTAGAAATTTCTTCTCCGTCACATATCACAACCAATCTATTTTTTCTTACAGCAACATAAGCAAAATGTTGAGAATTAGGACTAAAAACAAGACCGGAAACACTTTCATAATGTCTTTGTGCTATTCCGTTTACACATACTTTCATACCCTCAGAAAACCACTTTTTGCTTTTGATAGGATAAGCAATTTTTCTGGAATCTGGACTAACAGATGGTGTTGCACAAAGCGATCCAAGATCAACCTTGCATAACATAGTCAATCTATTTTCAAGTGTAATCATCTTGATAATTCCTTTATATAATTTTTGTTTGTTCCTTGTATCAATTCACCATATCATTATTTTCAAACCCTCAAATCCTTGCAATTTCTTAAAATCACTATCTTGCGTGATCAAAGTTAATTCATGTTGAATTGCAATTGAAGCTATCCATAGATCATTATCAAACAGTCCAAGAGATTCAAGTCTAAAGTTTCTCTGTTTTTGTTTATCTTTCGGTCCAAAGCGTTTTATGATTTCTGCTTTTAGCCTGCCATATATCCATATCGTTTCAGTGTCAACCTCATAAACTTCACGCATAAGCTCAATAAGGTTCAGAACTGATGAGATATTTTCTGTCATCTGGTCAGATTTATAAGCACCATAAATTAACTCACCAGCATTGATTACAGATAGTGTTGATAATCCGTCAAGTTCCCTAAGCCTTTCTATGATTGTTTGATTATTATTAAGTATTTGAATACAAATAACAGTATCAATCAAATACATGACTAAAACTCCGCAGTTGTCCTTGTTGATTTAACCAGTTCTGCTATATCCTCAGCATCATCACCTTTCCAGGTTCCAAAGGTCTTGCTCAAAGCCTCAAATGATCCTTTTTCTGCAATTGTAGATGAGTTGTTTTCAATGCGGAAGTGCTTTTTCTCAAGAAACTTGATAAAACTTTCATGCTTGATCCGATAGTCTCTGCCAAACTTCACACTATCAAGTCTTCCGTCACGGATAGCACGTCTTACGGTTTCTTCGTGAATTTTTAGCATTTTTGATATATCTTTGACTGTATAGTATTTTTCGTATTCATTAAGTCTTGTTTCAATTGCCATCCAATTCACCTCCCGATTCACATTATACAACATTCATTTAACATTGTCAAATATGATTAGTATAAAAACGATCAATATTCATGAAAACAATAAATCTGTCAGTTGGAAGCTATTCTACACAATAAAGCACACCATCTCTACCACCTGCAAGTATCTCAGCCTTTCCATCGCCATCAACATCATCAACAACTATATTCTGAATGGATGCAGGCAGATCGATCTGCCATAGTATAAAATTATCATTCTGACGCTTTGCAACAGCAAGCAATTTTGATCCGTTAGCATAGACAAATTCCTCAATCCCATCACCGTTGATGTCAACAGCGACGCAGTTAGATGCGCCTTCGCCTTGTTGGGGAACATTCCAGAGTGTTTGACCTGTCGCTGGATCAAGACAGCGGAAGCCATCTTTGAAACCGGGGAAGCCAATCTCCAATCGTCCATCACCATCAGTATCACCCAAAGCGGGCAAGCCTACAGCGCCGTCATTGGGTTCCGTTCGCCATAGTATATCGGTCTTGATTCCCTGATGCACAAACGCTATAACTATTGGTTGACTTGCCCAGATTGTCTCAAGTTTTCCATCATTGTTTAGATCAGCGACTAGCGGAGTTCCACCGATCACCCAGAAATTGTCTGTTCCCTTCAACGGTCCTGTAGATTCAAGACCAAGTTGCTCACCATTGTTGCCTTTTATTACGGAATATTCCGCTGGATAGCACATAGCAACATCATCTAGTCCATCACCATCAAAATCAGCTAACCCAACAATCCCGCCGCCATAACCACGAGTGTGCTTCCATGGTGTATCCGTCCATGGTTCCCTTACCTCAAGAACGTCACGATGCCATATAATGCTATTATTTTGCGGATTTATCACGACAGTCTCATCGCTGTGCATGATTGATCGCCTATTGGATACAAGAACGTCAACTCTATTTGGATCAGAAAAATGCCCAACTGACCAGATCGTAGTTCCTGTTTCGTTCCAGATGGGCGCGCGTCCACTGAATTCAGAAAAGTCATAGTGCCATCGCTCATTTCCATCTAAACCTAATGCAACAATTCTACTACACCCTTGCTTTGTTTCCTGAACGCACAAAACCTCATCGAATCCGTCACCATCAACGTCACCTGCTGTTAATCCAAGCATTGCAGGCACGCTGGTTGTCATTGCACGACCATTCTGACGCCAGAGTAAATTCATTTTATCGCTAACCATCCAGCTTGAAACCCTATCAAGAGGGTCAGAAATAACTATTTGAGTTTGTCCATCTTTGTTTCTTAACACAAGAGGTTGTGGTGCATCACGAATAAGTTTTTGTCTCCCCAAAGGCTTAACCCGTGAGCTTTTAGTGTGAATCTTTAATGCAGTTTCATTATCTGCACGAATTCTAACAAGTGTATTTGCGCCAGATGTAGACACAGCATCAATATGCGTATCTGGTGGAGAATCAATCTTCCAAAGTATCTCAGATTTATGATCTAGATTTATTTTCAATGAATAAAGCCGTTCGACTTCATCTGTAGCGGTGAAGAAAATTGCATTATCTGATCCTACAACGGGTGTTTCCATGCCGCGCATTGCACCGGTGATGCGGGTCAACGGTAATTCTGGAAGTGTCTTAATTGACCAGTGTGCATTAGAATGATTCCAGATAGCTTTATCCCACTTATAAATAATTATCTCTCCATTTGTACCAACAGGGCGGCCATCGCATCTCTGCATAAGAAGCTCATCAATGCTATCACCATCAATGTCAGCGTGACCTTTAAGATAAATATCAGGAATATCAAGGCTATGTTTTCCAGTTTCAAGATCATAAGCTAACAGATGCCAGCGATTGTCATCGGTATTATTAAACAGGTTCATCAATATCTCACCATGTCCGTCGCCGTTAAAGTCACCAATTGGATCAGGTCCGATTGTGTTTATAGTGTATCGTCTATCAATTCCCTGTATAGATTGAGTATCAAACTCATTAACCCAAAGGCTTTTTAATTCACCATTTTCAACGGCAAGAGTGCTAATATGTCCAGCAAAATCACCGACAACCACTAAATAAGTTTTACCTGAATGATCAGTATATGCACCAAAGAAACCATACTGACGACCAAGTTCAGAACGATACATACAGCGATATTTTTCTTTGCCAGTAGCAGGATCGAATACGATCACGCCATGCCACAATGATAATGCGACTTCGAGTTCACCATCTCCGTCAGTGTCTATTACAATAGTCAAAGGCGAATACATGGTTTCATAAGGAACATCCCAAACAAGTCTTGGATTCTCAAGCCCATTCTCAAAGGAGTGCAATTGAAAATGTGCATCATTTCCCCAAGTCGTAGTCCAGCTTAGTCTTTGCAGACCGTGAACATTTTTCAAGAATTTACCCCATCTTGCGCCTGGGGCGTGTGGCGGATTAATCAGTTGCCCATTTTCGAGAACGTCCACTAATGACGGCGTTAGACCATACTCATGCCAAGTATCGCTTGGTATTGATTGAAAATCATTGGAAGAAAGATTGACGGTCGTATCGGCTGGTTCTGGATTCACAGCTAGATAATATTCACTAGCGGACATATCCGCCTGCCATGCCAGACTTGGAGTTTTGATTTGACCAATTACTGAAGTGTGATTCGTGTGTTGGGGATCATGCCCCATCGTATGCCATACGCCAAACATCATTAACAATATATCATACACTGAAATTCTCCTTAATTGACTGATTGTTCTTTTCGGAATTCGTGAATGAGATCATCTACGTCCTCTTCGCTTTTGATTCCTAGTTCTTTTGCCCCACTCTTCACCTTGCTTAAATATCTTTTGCCAAACTTCATGATTTTGGAGATATTGATTTAAAGATTTTATCATAATTTTATCAACTGTAACGTTTTCCTTTTTTGCCAACCGATCGATCTCTCTGATCATATCTGATGGCAAGGAAATATTTATTGTTTCTTGCTTTTCCATTGCTGATAGCTCTCCACTAAAACGTGGAGATGAATATTGACAAAAAAGGGATCCATTGACATCCTTTTATATACTCAAAAAATGAAAGGAGAGTCAGATTATGGATCCCACTAAAGTATTTTGCC